>ULPT01016351.1_pt1 | contig 12930 bp, 10 predicted proteins | sample 1953751 | NCBI WGS metagenome assembly ULPT01 (sample SAMEA4835636, study PRJEB28245) | human gut metagenome | biome: gut microbiome; material: fecal sample | place: Denmark | collected 2008
TGCACACGCACATCTTCTTGGCCACGACTCCTGCCGCGACAACAGGCAATGTAAGCCGGCCGGAAAAGTGTCCGCCGCCACGCGGATCATTGAAATCCAGCCACTTGACGCTTGCAGTATAATCAGCATGCCCAGGGCGCGGGACATCATTGAACAGTTTATAGTCGCCTGAACGGGTGTTCCTGTTATGGAAAATCACAGCAAGGGGCGCTCCGGTGGTATGTCCGTTGTAAACTCCGCTCAAAATCTCCGGTTCGTCGGTCTCTATCCTCGGCGTGGTGCCTTTCGGGCCGCTTTTACGTCTCAGGATATCCTCGATGAAATCGTCTTCAGTCAGAGGAAGGCCTGGCTGCACGCCATCGAGAACGACACCGATTGCGGTGCCGTGGGACTCTCCAAAAATGGAGACGCGGAATTTTCTGCCAAAAGAATCCATTCTTTCAAGTATTTAAGATTCAACGCCTGTCAGGCGCGAAAACAACTTCTGAAAATCCGGGAACGATTTCGCCACGCATTCCATGTCATCTATCAGCACCGGCGAATCCGCTCCAAGTCCGGCCACCTTCAGCGCCATCACCATCCTATGGTCATGGAAGGAGGAGTATTCTCCGCCCTTAAGAAGACGCCCGGTCAGACATCTCTGGGCCAACGAATGCCCTTCTATAATCATCTCGTCGCCAGAAATCCTCGCTTTCACACCCATCTGCGTCAGCATTGACAATATCGCCTGTCCTCTGTCGCTCTCTTTATTGGCAAGGCGGCCGACTCCTGCAATCCGGCTTGTTCCCTGGCAGAAAGCGGCCAGAACCGAGATTATCGGGAACAAATCGGGGCAATTGTTGGCATCCACCTCGAAGGCATTGAGCGGCGCCCTCTGCACATGCACCAGGCCCTTCGAGTCATTGTACCCGTCCTGAGACAGACTCGCTCCAGCTTCCATCAGAATGTCCATAACGGACAAATCCGCCTGGAGGGAACGCGTGTCAAGTCCGGCGAGGTCGGCTTTACCGAAAACCGCGCCTGCCACAAGGAAACATGCCGCCGAGCTCCAGTCTCCTTCTATCTCCATCGACGACGCCTTATACGACTGCCGTCCTTTTATATGCAAAACAATCTCTGTACAGTCATTCCAGTCCTGGGACTCCGCGAATTCCGGACCGCCTTCCATATCGCAGCGCACCTTCACGCCGAATGCTTTCATAACATCCATTGTGATAAAAAGATACGGGATGCTCTTGGGGCTGAGAATCCTCACGGTAGAGTCTTCTTCCAGCAGGGGCAATGCCATAAGCAGTCCCGAAATAATCTGCGAACCACCTGAACCTGAAACAGTTACCTTTCCACCTGTAAGCTTTCCGGAGACCTTCAGCGGCACGAAAACTTCTTCAGCGTTTCGCTGCTCAGCTTCTTCCTGCGGAAGGTTTTCCAGCCTCACCCCGAATGACGCCATAATCTCTCGGGCGCCTTTAAGCGGTCTTCGGGTCAATGTACCTTCTCCCGCAATCTCCGTCTCTCCCCCGCCAAGAGCCGCCACAAGAGGTATCATCAGTCTCGTCAGCAGACCGGATTCGCCGGTTTCCAGTCTTGTCAATGCCAATCCGCCCGCTTTCACGCCGATTCCTTTGATTGTCAATGCAGATGTATCCTTGGTCACCTGACCTCTCTCGTAAGACAAACCTACCGTAATGTCCGCGCCCAGCGAACGGGCTACGGAAATGGCCGATTCATTGTCCCCGCATGGGGAATATCCTTTCAATGTGGTAGTTCCTTCGGCCAATGCGGCTGCAATTATTGCACGCTGCGCAAAGCTTTTGGAAGAAGGCATCTGGATAATATCGCGGTCTGCCGGCATTGACGGTAACCTGTTGCCATAAACGAGCTGCTTCATCCTGGCCGTGGTCATCTGGCCCGGCGCGGCCGCTTCGCTCTGATTCAGAGCGGCATAGGTGTATGGGGCGCCTTTGGCAAGGCATTGTATCCTGGATGTCTTCCCCTGCTCGCCCATTGCGAATGCTATGAGCTTTGCGGGATCGAATGTGTCATAGAGAGACAGGAGTCTGGTGACGGAAGCATTGACCTGATCATCGTCTCCCTGGGCTGTGGTAACGATCTTGGCGATGTCGGCACCGATGGCGAAGCATTTCTCTGTCAATGCTTTAAGGGCCTCAGCCGAGTCTGTCCCGTTATAATCGTGGTAGGACCGGACATAGATGGTTCCGTTTTCACGGGTTTCCCGACGCAAGCGCTTGGACATCATCGCGGGCGCTTCGATTTCGAGGTCCACGAACGCTGTTCCTGAATGTATTGCAGTGATGAGTTCGGATTCGGCTTCCTGAACGGCTCTGGTGTCGATTTTCCTGTCATCCATGTCTGGATTCGTTGCCACAATACGCTTGCGCACCTCACTGATGCGGCAAGTGGCCACAAGAGGCACGTCCGATGTGGAAAACAGTTCCTCTATGTCCTCCATCGACAACGGACATCTGTCCAGTCTGATTTCAGCCATCTCCACGGTCCCGCTTTCCAGGATTCCCAATATCTCGTCTATCGTCTTATTCTGTATTGTAGTACAAATCATTATCTGCAATCTTTCCAACCTACAAAGATAGTGATTTTTTCACCGATAATTTTATTACGGTACATAAGCACCTCGGTCAATGTCGTATTGCCTGAAGTTTTTATGGTTTGAACACAATGTACAAATTTTGATATATCAGAAAATGTACATATTTTTGTATCAAAATTCAAACATTATGGCAGCTCCATTTATTTTCGGAAAAATTGCAGAAGGTAACAATTTCATTGATAGAGAGAATGATACCAAGAGGCTGGCGGAAAATTTCATGAGCCTCACGAATACAATCCTCATTTCACCAAGAAGATGGGGTAAAAGCTCTCTTGTCCATAAAGCCGGAAAAGAAGCCATGTCCAAAGACTCAAATCTGAAAATCGTGTTCATTGATATCTTCAATGTAAGAACTGAGAATGAGTTTTACAGCAAATTCGCGTCAGAAGTGCTCAAACAGACTGCTTCCTCCCTGGACAATATTATGACTGCCGTTAAAAAATACGCATCTGCAATTGTTTCCGGACTCAGTTTCGGAGATGCCGCTGCTCCTACATCCATTCAATTTCAGATAAGGGAGCCTAAGATGAGCATTGACGAGATTCTGGATCTTCCTGAAAAGATCGCTGCTGACAGAAAGATGAAAATTGTCATATGCATCGATGAATTCCAGCAAATCGGCATGTTCGAGTCCCCTAAAGCGTTCCAGGCGACACTTAGAAGCAAATGGCAGCTCCAACAGCATGTTTCGTACTGTTTGTATGGCAGCAGAAGGCACATGATGATGGAAGTGTTCGGCAAAGTATCCATGCCGTTCTATAAATTCGGAGCAATATATTTTCTGGAAAAAATCGACAGATTATTCTGGCTGGATTATATTTCCAGAGAGTTTCTTAACACCGGCAAACGGATCACCGAAGGTCAATGTGAAAGAATTGTGCAGCTTGCAGACAATAATCCGTATTATGTGCAACAGCTTGCCCAAACCACATGGCTTCATTGCCAGAGCGATTCTTGCACAGATTCGGATATAACAGATGCTTTCGAAGATATTTTGAGACAGCAGGGCGAACTCAACCGGGCCTTGACGCTATCTCTGACCATATCCCAGCAGAATCTTCTTCATGCAATGTCAGCAGGAGAGAAGAATCTTTCATCACAGAGAGTTATGAAAGAGTACGGCCTCAAGTCCAGCACCGAGGTATCCAGAGCCAGGAAAGCATTGATAGCCAATGATATTCTGGACGACTTCGGTAAACAGTATTCATTTGAAGACCCGATATACGAGTACTGGCTGAAAAATGTCTTTTTTAAAGATTAACCGTGCTTTCCACCGGAAGGTCCACGATGCGGACATCGCCAATGGCGCGGATCAGGACGAAATGCACTATACCGTTTTCAGCTTTTTTGTCCTTTTTCATTGCCCCGGACAAGGATTCCGGCGGGAACGGGCACTCGGTCGGCATGCCGCATCGGCTAAAATCGCGTGCGAGTCTTGCTCTCAGTGATTTGCCTTCTTCGCTGGTCGCAGTATCGTTCTGCCCAGCAATGTCATCTGACCGCAAAGAGTTCTCCGGAGCGAGGTTATAGTACCTTTCGGAAGCTTTAGCAGCCATAATCATCCCCATTGCCACAGCTTCGCCATGTAAAATGCCGGATTCGGCGCCGTAATGCCTCGACATTGACACGGACTCTATAGCATGCGCGAAAGTATGCCCGAGGTTCAGTTTCCGCCTCTCTCCGCACTCGAATTCATCACGCTCGACAATCCCGGCCTTGATCCTCGCAGCGGCCGCCGCAAGTTCCTCAATCTCAGCCAGATGCACGGCTATCGCCTGTTTCCGGTCAATGCTTCCGTGTATCTCGGAGAGAACTTCGACCGCCTTTTCGTAGTTGTTGTCAGCATTGTCAATGATGAAGGTCTTCAGGAGTTCGGCGGTACCTGACAGGAAGTCTCTATATGGCAATGTACCAAGAACTTCCGGGCAGATATATGTAAATTCCGGCTGCCTGATCACGCCCAATATATTCTTGTAATTTTCGAAATTGACGCCTGTTTTTCCGCCGATTGCGGCATCGACCTGCGACAGAAAGGTGGTAGGAACATAAGCGAACCGGATTCCTCTCTTGTATATGGATGCGGCGAATCCGGCCATGTCCGTGGTTATGCCGCCGCCTATCGCAAGCAGCAGCGCATTGCGGCCGGCGTCATTGTCCATCAGCCACTTGCATATTTCCAGGACAGTGGACATCGACTTGTTTTCCTCTGAGACATCAAGCAGGAGCAGGTTAGACGGATGCGGCAAGGCGCCTTCAAGCTTTTGCTCCTCATGTGCTTTCACGACTTGCTCGGCACTGGATTTTACCTGTCTGTCCGCGACCACGAAAACAGCTGGAAATCCTTTCAGGTATCCTGCCACGTCCGTAATCTTCTGTCCGCTATATATCTTGCATTTCATAACTACTAAGTTTCCGCCATCGCGAATATAGCAAAATATCATAATTCCCGAAAAAGTCCATGCTACATTATGCTGACAGGCACTGAAATATTTGGTATTTCGCCAAAAAGTCCTAACTTTGCCATTCAGATTCCAATCGATGCCCGAATGGCGGAATTGGTAGACGCGTTGGACTCAAAATCCAATGTCCTTTAAAAGACGTGCCGGTTCGAGCCCGGCTTTGGGCACCACAAGAAGCCTCTCCAGACACCGGAGGGGCTTTTTTGTCTCTAGATGGAAAGTACCCTAAGCAAAAAGGCCTGTCCAATATTTGGAAATTCAGGTACAGACACTGGAAATTCATCCCTAACGAATTCAAAGAGGATCCATCATACTATAAACATTAAACCCCATCAATCACTAATAGCCACCCAAGTGGAACTTAGGTCTTCGTGATTAACAGGGTTTAATTCTCCGACAAATTTAGCAGTTTTTTCACATTTCGACGCAAAATGTGAAATCTTCTTCGAAAAGCCGCCGGGTAGTCTTTTGCTGTCAAGGAAATCCCTGGGCAACATCATCCCATGAAAAACATATACCAAGTGTCAAAATATTTGTTATATTTGCATTAACGGCCTTACACAGCCGCCTTCAAGATAAGCGAAAGTTGGCTTCCCACTTTTTATCCTCAAATGGGTATTTTGATGTAGATGACAGACAGAAAAGAATCGTCAGTGCACTTGAATAATCATTTTAGCTATGAGAAAGAGTATATTTATCTGTTCTTTACTATGTTCTCTAACCACATTTTCCTGTGGTACTTCGAGCGATGAGATTCACCGAATTACTGCCGAGAACACCCAACTCAAAGAAGCAAATATGGCATTAAGTGCCGCTTTAGAACAATGTAAAAGTGAGTTAGAGACACTTAAAAACAATAGCATAAAAACAGGACCTTCGACAGTCAAAGGAAAAGAAGTATTAGGAAAGTGGAACGTCGCTTTTTCTTTCGAGCCGAACAAATACTTCACGATTGAGATTATTAAAGAGAATGGAAAGTATCAATCCAAACTTGAGTTCTCCGATTCGGATAAGGTTAAGATTGAACAATTAGAGAAAGATGGTGATAAGTTATATGTTGTAGAAAGTAAAACTCAAGAGTACTATCGAATTATTGATGGCAATTTGCATTTATATGATAAGGACGGAGACTTTACTACAGGTGCCGGCTATAAAGTCACCCAAATAAAATAAAGCTATCTTCATTATGAACAATCAGACAACGAGAAAGAAGAAAGGAGGATGCTTCTGGTTTATCATTATTGTTGCAGTGATTCTCGGTATTATTTACCATAGCGGAGGAAGTGATCACTCTATCACAAACTATAATGATAACTCTACCACTCACCAAATTCTCGCAAAGAACTACTTAAAGGACTACCTGAAAAATAATTTGAAGGATGCGAAATCCTATGAAGAAGTTAGTTATACATCAAACTATAACTCATCAAAGGGGTGCTATGAAGTGACACTTAAGTATCGAGCAACAAACTCATTCGGTGCAAAGGTACTTGAACAGGTATCAGGTGATGTGTATTTTACCGATAACCAAGTTTCCATTAGGAATGTTCAAACAGATTGATATACTTTAAGCAGACTCTTAAGTGTATCACCATGTTTTATGTCTTAAAGTGATACGGTTGAGATTGTGATACAGAGGCGGACAGGATGTATAATCTTTCAATCGGTTTTCGTCGGCCACGTGTGAAACGGATGCTGGCCGACAGAGTTCAAGTCGATATAGCCACTTCGAGTTTCCTAGCAATCAAGGATATACCTCTTGTCGGAGTGGTGATTTATCTCCGCTTTTTTTTGTCGCATACCAAAACTGAAAGACAGTAATGCTTAGCCAAGTATGATTAAATTAGCGCAATCTCAAGATAACACATTATAAGCATCGAAATTCAAAATAAATCTTATCTTTGCGATATCATTGTTGGTAAAACAACATTGTTGAGAAAGCAAGGCAGGTATCTATCCCTTAAATGGGTACCTGCTTTTGTCGTATAGAGGGGAGGTTTTCAGGCTTGTTTGGGTGAAGGCGTACAGACGGCTTCGCTTCGGCAAGATTGAAAGGGTGAAAGGACACTATCGCAGATATTAAGGGTATCGGCGGTTTTTGAGACTTAACCCTGTGTCCGCATTCGGACACTCTACTCTATCCCCTCTTTTTTTTACTATATTTACCGAAGAAATTTGGAAGACTAATACTGTTGAGATCATGGAAGGATTTATTTATATATTGCTTTGGCTGGTGACGGGGGTTATTTTCGGTGTAATGAGTATCGTGAGCTGGGCTGTAACTACTGTGGAAAACGAGTATAAGAACCGAAGCAAAAGATAAAACCATTCTTTGATGGAAAATAATTATCATTGTCGGAAAAATCGTATTCGCCATGAAGGGAAATAGAACAGTTGTCGGGATTGGAGAGGTCTTGTGGGACATTCTGCCGGACGGAAAGAAAATAGGAGGCGCTCCGGCCAATTTCGCATATCACGTATCACAATTCGGGCTGCAGAGCCTTGTAGTCAGTGCAATAGGCGATGATGCTCTTGGACAGGAGATAATCGGCACTTTCCGGGACAAAGACCTGAACAGCCTCATTTCCACAGTACCCTATCCTACCGGAACAGTACAAGTAGAACTCGACAAGGCCGGCATCCCACAATATATCATTAAGGAGGGCGTCGCATGGGACTACATTCCATTCACGCCGGAACTGGAAGCATTGGCCCGCAACACCTGCGCAGTATGTTTCGGTTCACTTGCACAGAGGAGCACGGTATCCCGCAACACCATCAATCGCTTCATTGACACAATGCCGAAGGACAACGGCACTCTAATTGTTTTCGATGCCAATCTCAGGCAGAGTTTCTACAGCGAAGATGTCTTGGAGCAGTCTATGATGCGGTGCAATGTCCTGAAAATCAATAACGAGGAACTCCCGACAGTCTGTCGGATATCAGGCATTCCTGAGTCGGATCCGGAGAACCAATGCCGGGCATTGTTGAATCGCTATAATCTGAAGATTCTCATTCTGACTTGCGGAGTAAACGGCAGTTACATTTTCACGCATGACGCGAAGTCGTTCTTGCCGACGCCGCAAGTGAAAGTAGCTGACACCGTAGGAGCAGGCGACTCCTTCACTGCCGCCTTTATCGCAAGCATCTTAAGCGGCTTGCCAGTTCCTGTAGCCCACAGAAAGGCCGTGGATGTTTCCGCCTTCGTCTGCACACAAAACGGTGCAATGCCCGTCCTTCCCGCCGAACTCCTCACATGTAGCGCAACCCGTAAATAGCTGTATGGCAGGCATTTAGCCATTTTCAGAGTTATGCATTTGGCAACTCTGAAAACGTTCAACTATATGATATTCAGCGGCTTACAGGTCGCGCAAGCTATAACGTCCTGAAAAGAGTTTACCGAAATTTAACAATAAGTAGTTAGGACAAAAGTAGAACAACCTGCATTTGCGCGAGTAGCATAAAACGTTGACACATAGCACATTAGCGATTAAAGCAAGAGTCAGGTTACATGAAAAAAAGGGTAACCTGACTTTCACAGACCACCGCAATCAATTGACAATCAGCGACATCCACAAAATATCAACATGCAGGTTGTTCGAAAAATTCACAGCGACGTCACGACAGTGTTTAGGACACCCCCTAAACAAAGCAAAGAGGCCAGTCTGAAAGAGCGCCTCTAAAGGGTCATCAAGGATCAACAAGTCATCCTCAGATTTCCGATAGGTCGCAGGACGGCCCATCTTGCCCCCTTCCTTGCGGCTCTTGGCGATTATTGGTCAGGGCCGCTTGCCATTCTCGTTGAGGACTTGGATGACCTTCAAGGACTCCAAGGTGTTACTACCGAGACGGCTGATGGAAAAAGAAGCAAGGCAGGTATCTATCCCTTAAATGGATACCTGCTTTTGTCGTTTAAGAGGGAGATTTTCAGGTTTGTTTGGGTGGAGGCTTAAGGCACAGTCATCTTGCTACGGAATAATGGAACCAATGAGCATATCTCATAAACCGCAAAATCACACATATCTCATTGTGTTATTGGTGATTATGCAGATTTAAGATAACACTTTAATATGCTCACTCCCCTAAAAAATAGGGTGATGAGCATCTTAATGCTTCGCCCTAAATCCGCCTAACAAATTAATTATCTGTATATTACATAGATATTTACACGTTTATCTCGATGCTCATTGGTTCAGAGAATACCTGTATCTGCGTTCTTGTCATCCTCTATGAAGTTCTCATCAGAGGCAATCACGCTGGCGGCGGCAAAGTTCTTCTGAAGAAATCGTGTCACGAAATTACGCCGCCAGCGGCAAAGGCCCGCTTTGCTCAGGTGCTTCGCAATTCGCCGCGGGCTATGCCGCTGCTCAGCTATCCATCGACAAGAGGATGTCCTGCACGGCATCTGATGCTGCCTTGTCAATCCTTCGGGCGCACTATGAAATGCAAATCAACCTACTTTTTACGTTGAGCCGGGAGATACGAAGTCCCACAAGGGACCACAAATAAATAGAGTCCACACAAATGCGTGAGCGATAAAAATCAGCACTGCGAGCGACAAAAACTGCCCGGAGGGCTATCTTCCCCCGTAATGGTGTGCATATCAGGAGTTAGGGGGATTTAAAAAGTCGTCATCAGACGACCGGCCGAGTCCGGGTATTTGCGGCAGCAAATACGTAGAGGACGCAAAGGCCGCGCGGAGCGTCCTTATTATGGCATTATCAGATGCCGGGCCGGAGTCGGCGGGCAGGGCAGCCATTGCGGCGATGGAAAGCCCGCAGGCCCTGATCGCTCCCTTGAAAAGGGAGTTGGAGGGTTTAAAGCCCTTGGGACAGAGTCCCAATATAATAGACAGTCCCCCCACGGGGACCACAAACAAAAAGAGCCCACTTGAATAAGCGAACTGCCCGGAGGGCAATCTTCCCCCGTAATGGGGGACCGAGGGGGAAATACGAAGTCCCAGAAGGGGACCACAAACAAAAAGAACTCACACTTTCGTGTGAGCTCTTTCTGCTTGTGGTCCCAACAGGGCTTGAACCTGTGACCCTCTGATTATGAGTCAGATGCTACTAACCAACTGAGCTATGGGACCAAATCTGCAAAACCGGTGCAAGACCGGTCTTGCAAATATAGTTATTTTTCCCGAGTTCCGAAACAATTCCAGCACCCGGGATGCTGATTTCTATCAGACTTTGATTTCAACCTCTACTCCTGAAGGCAGTTCGAGTTTCATAAGAGAATCGACTGTCTTTGCATTGGACTCATCGATGTCGAGGAGTCTGCAGTAAGAGTTGAGTTCAAACTGCTCACGAGACTTCTTGTTTACGAAGGTGGAGCGGTTCACAGTGAAAATCTTGGTGCTTGTAGGAAGAGGAATCGGTCCGCAAACCTTAGCGCCTGTAGAAGTCACTGTTTCAGCGATCTTCTTTGCTGACTTGTCAAGCAGCATATGATCGAATGATTTGAGTTTTATTCTGATTTTCTGACTCATATCAATACTCTTTTTTCCGTTAATAATTATTCGTCGTCATCGGATGCCTTGTAACCGCTCTTCTCGATAACTTCCTTAGCCAAGCTAGCAGGAACCTCTGAATAGTGGTCGAAAGTCATTGTGCTGGTAGCACGACCAGAAGAAAGGGTTCTGAGGACAGTCACATAACCGAACTGCTCTGAAAGCGGAACGAATGCCTTGATGATTCTTGCGCCGTTGGCGGTAGAATCCATTGCATTGATCTGGCCTCTACGACGGTTAAGGTCACCGACGATGTCACCCATGTACTCTTCCGGAGTAACGACCTCAAGGCTCATGATAGGCTCGAGGAGAACCGGATGCGCTTTAGGGCAAGCGTGACGGAATGCGTTGCGGGCACAAATCTCGAATGAAAGCTGGTCAGAGTCCACCGGATGGTATGAACCATCGAGAAGGGTAACCTTGAGGGAAGGAACCTCATAGCCGGCAAGAACACCATTGGCCATAGCTGATTCGAATCCTTTCTGTACGCAAGGAACGTATTCCTTAGGCACGTTACCACCCTTGACCTGATTATCGAACTGAAGTCCGGTAACGCCCTCATCTGCAGGGCCGATTTCAACGATGATGTCTGCGAACTTACCACGACCACCAGTCTGCTTCTTGAAGAGCTCACGATGCTGAACAGTAGAGGTGATAGCCTCTTTGTAGTTAACCTGAGGAGCACCCTGGTTAATCTCAACACCGAACTCACGACGAAGACGGTCAACAATGATATCGAGGTGAAGCTCACCCATACCGCTGATGACAGTCTGACCTGTCTCGTGGTCTGATTTTACTGTGAAGGTAGGGTCCTCTTCAGCAAGTTTGCCGAGAGCGACACCGAGTTTCTCGAGGTCTGACTGAGTCTTAGGCTCCACAGCGATACCGATAACCGGATCCGGGAATTCCATAGCCTCAAGAACAACCGGATGATCTTCAGCGCAGATGGTATCACCTGTACGAAGGTCCTTGAAACCTACTGCTGCACAGATATCACCTGCCTCAACGAACTCGATAGGGTTCTGATGATTTGAGTGCATCTGATACAGACGGGCAACTCTCTCTTTCTTTCCGGTACGTGTGTTGAGCACATAAGAGCCTGCATCAAGATGTCCCTGATAAGCTCTGATGTATGCAAGACGGCCTACGAACGGATCAGTAGCAATCTTGAACACAAGACCTGCAAACGGCTTGCTTGCATCTGGTTCTACCTTTACATCCTCACCTGTCTTAGGATCTGTACCTTTGACAGCACCGATGTCGATAGGTGAAGGCAGATAACGGATAACTGCATCGAGGAGGAACTGGACACCCTTGTCCTTGTATGAAGAACCGCAGGTGGCAGGAACAATCTTCATGGCGATGGTACCCTTGCGGATAGCAGCGATGATTTCGTCCCTTGTTACTGACTCAGGATCCTCGAAGTATTTTTCCATAAGAGCGTCATCGCACTCGGCAGCAGCCTCAACAAGTCTGTCTCTCCAGAGCTCTACCTCACCCTTCATATCTTCAGGGATAGGAATCTCGTGATAGTTTACAAGCTTGGTGTTGTCTGCCTCGTATTCGATGGCTTTTCTGTCGATAAGGTCAATGATACCGACAAATTTGTCTTCTGAACCGATAGGAAGGGAAATTGGAACAGCAGTTGCTCCAAGTTTGTCCTTGATATCCTTGACGCAACCGAGGAAGTCCGCACCGACGCGGTCCATCTTGTTCACGTAAGCGATTTTAGGCACACCGAATTTGTCTGCCTGACGCCATACGGTCTCAGACTGCGGCTGTACTTTGCCGACAGCATCGAAAGTTGCGATAGTACCATCGAGCACACGGAGTGAACGTTCAACCTCAACAGTGAAGTCAACGTGGCCCGGAGTGTCGATAAGGTTCAGCTGATAAACATTCCCGTTGTAATGCCAGAAGGCGGTGGTTGCAGCAGAGGTAATGGTGATACCACGCTCCTGCTCCTGAACCATCCAGTCCATAGTAGCGCCTCCATCGTGCACCTCTCCAATCTTGTGGGTCTTACCCGTATAGAAAAGGATACGCTCTGAAGTTGTCGTCTTACCGGCATCGATATGCGCCATAATGCCGATATTTCTGGTAAATCTAAGATCTCTTTTTGCCATTGTTCACGGGAATTAGAAACGGAAGTGCGCAAATGCCTTGTTGGCCTCTGCCATCTTGTGCATATCTTCTTTTCTCTTGAATGCGCCACCTTCATTGTTGTAGGCAGCTACAATCTCGGCACAGAGTTTTTCTGCCATAGAGTGGCCGGAACGTTTACGTGCATAGAGTATCAGGTTCTTCATCGAAAGTGAAATCTTTCTCTCCGG
>ULPT01057325.1_pt1 | contig 12847 bp, 9 predicted proteins | sample 1953751 | NCBI WGS metagenome assembly ULPT01 (sample SAMEA4835636, study PRJEB28245) | human gut metagenome | biome: gut microbiome; material: fecal sample | place: Denmark | collected 2008
GAAGATTTGCGAAATGCCAACAAGGTAAGTCTTTTTAATGCGATGATTGAGTTTGGTGAAAGAAAAATAGCAATGGAGAATGTCCACTTTTGAACATTCTCTATTTCTTCTGATATACAAGATATTTTATGGTTGTAGCGAACATGGCTACTAAAATATTTGGCGTTATCAAATACATACCATATCTTTGCAACCGCAAGAGTTGTTTGAACCATTATGCAAAGTAAAGCAGGCAGAAGTAGTCTGACTTTCGCTAAATCGTTACCATAAATAAACCAGTCGAAACAACTATGCTGATTATTAGACTGATACAACTTTTTTGATTATCCGTTCTAAAGATAGTTTATCTTACTTCGCAGTTGCGAAACAGCCGTTTCGGAAACAGCTGTTCCGCAACTGTTGCTACTATTTGATTTCCAATGTGACGATAGATTTAGCAGGCAAATCCACTGTCAAAACATTCTTTTTCAACTTTGCCCCACTGAATGGAACCGCCTTCACTTGATCCGGCTGGTCGAATGAATTATGGTCGGTCAATTTAGCAGCTGTCAATATTTCACCAGCAACCTGCTTCCCTTGTACATTTGCCAAATCAATTGTCACGACTTGACGCTCCTTTGCATCCACGTTGGAAAGGGAAATATGAATCACTCCTTGTGCATTCTTAGATGCAGTAGCACTCAACATCGGCAATTCACGGTTCTTATTCCGTTCACCTTCCAATTTAGCCACTTCACACTTCACATCAATCGGCAAATAAGTCGCATCTTGATGGACATTGTACATTTTGAAAACACAATAAGTCGGTGTCAATACCATTTTATCGCCTTGCGTAAGAATCATGGATTGCAGCACATTGACAATCTGTGCGATATTCGCCATCTTCAGGCGTTTGGTATATTTATGGAATATGTCCAAGGAAAGCGAAGCGACAAAGGCATCACGCAATGTATTCTGCTGATACAAATGGCCCGGATTCGTGCCCGGTTCCACATCCCACCAAGTTCCCCATTCATCCAACATCAAAGCCACTTGATTCTTCGGGTCTTTTTCGTCCATGATGGCAATATGTTTCTCCAACACATCCTCTATTTCCCGGCATTTACCTAATGTCCAATAATAATCGTCCGTATCGAACTGGGTAGCAGAACCTTTGCTTCCGTCCCATCCGGTAACGGTATAATAATGCAATGACAAGCCATCCATCCTGCCACCGACACGATCCATCAATACTTTTGTCCAGTTGTAATCATAGTCACTGGCACCGCTGGCAATCTTGAACAAACGGTTGTCGTCATAATTCCGGCAATAGGTCGCATAACGGCGATAAAGGTCTGAATAATATTCCGGGCGCATACTTCCACCGCAACCCCAGCTTTCATTACCCACGCCTAAATATTTCACTTTCCAAGCTTTGTCCCTTCCGTTCTTGCGGCGCAGGCGAGCCATGGGAGAATCACCTTCCGAAGTCATGTATTCCACCCATTTTGCCAATTCCTCAACCGTTCCACTGCCCACATTGCCACTGATATAAGGTTCACAACCTATCAATTCACAAAGATTCAAGAACTCATGCGTACCAAAGCTATTGTCTTCAATCGTTCCGCCCCAGTTGTTATTCACCATCTTAGGACGATTCTCCTTCGGACCAATTCCATCCATCCAATGGTATTCATCGGCAAAGCAACCGCCCGGCCAACGCAACACCGGGACTTTCAAATCCTTCAAGGCATTCAACACATCGGTGCGATATCCGTTGGTATTGGGAATATCTGAATTTTCACCAACCCATAATCCACCATAAATACAAGAGCCTAAATGCTCTGCGAACTGTCCGTATATCTCTTTCGGGATAATCTGCGTTCCTTTGTCGGCATCCAAGGAAATAGATGCGCTCTTTTGGGCAGACAAACTCAATGTTGCGGCAAACAACAGACCTCCTAATATTAGTTTACTTCTCTTCATAACACGTTCTATTTTCGCTCCACACAAATGGAACCAGTTAGTAAGAAAAGAGGTCAGACTCCCGTAAATGTCATAGGAATCCAACCTCCTTTTGTTTATAATATGTATTTACTTTTTATACTGAGCGGCAGCAGCCTCGATAGGCAGAGCCGCCTTGTAACGCTCGATATAAGCATTGAATCCGGCAACTTCTTTGGCTGTCGGGGCAATCTCCACACCAGCATCACCGGCAAACACCTGTTCTTCCAAGAAATCGGCAAGAGGCAAATCTTTCGGGTTATTGACCATATAAGAACCTAAAAGGGCTATTCCCCAAGCACCACCTTCGCCCGCCGTCTCCATCACAGAGATTGGAGATGTCAAAGCCGCAGCCAAGATACGTTGTCCGACACCTTTGGTCTTGAACAAGCCGCCATGTCCTGTGATACGGTCTACTTTTACCTTCTCTTCATTGAACAAGATGTCATTGCCAATCTTCAGGACACCGACTGAACCATACAAATGCGCACGCATGAAGTTCGCAAGGTTGAACTTATCGCCAGCGGAGCGGACAAACAAAGGTCTGCCTTCCACCATGCCCGTCACCGGTTCTCCGGAAATGTAATTATAGGAAATCAAGCCACCGCAATCCGGGTCACCCGCCAAAGCAGCATTATATAATTTGCCATACAATTCATCCATATCAACCGGCACGCCTAACAATTCCTGATACTCCTTGAACAAATTGACCCACGCATTCAAATCGGAAGTACAATTGTTGCAATGTACCATGGCTACCAAACTGCCATCCGGAGTCGTCACCATATCAATCATCTCATACGGTTTGGACAAATCCTTCTCCAATACAATCATTGAGAAGGAAGAGGTTCCCGCAGAGACATTGCCAGTCCGCTGTTTAACCGCATTGGTCGCCACCATTCCTGTGCCCGCATCTCCTTCCGGAGGACAAACAGGAATACCGGCTTTCAAATGACCGGAAACATCCAATTTGGCAACACCCGCAACCGTAAGGCAACCGGCATCGGCTCCTGCCAATAAGATTTCAGGAAGAATATCCTTCAACTTCCAAGGATAGCCTTTCGGAGCGATAAGTTTATCAAACTTCTCGACCATCGAAGCTGAATACTCTTTTGTTTCCGGATCAATCGGAAGCATTCCGGAAGCATCACCAATTCCTAAGACTTTCCGTCCGGTCAACTGCCAATGGACATATCCTGCCAATGTCGTCAGGTAATCAATATCCTTCACATGCTCTTCTCCATTCAAGATAGCTTGATAGAGATGGGAAATGCTCCATCGCAACGGGATGTTATAAACGAACAACTTCGACAACGCAGCAGCAGCCTCTCCTGTATTCGTATTGCGCCAAGTTCGGAAAGGAACCATAATCTGTTCATTCTTATCAAATGCCATATAACCATGCATCATGGCACTGACTCCAATCGCTGCCAAAGTCTCAATCTCAACATCGTACTGCTTCTTCACATCCGCACGCAAATCAGCGTAGCAATCTTGCAAACCGCTCCAGATTTCTTCGATGCTATAAGACCAAAGTCCGTCTACCAACTGGTTTTCCCACGTATGGCTTCCCTGGGCGATTGGTTTATTCTCTTCATCGATCAAGACCGCTTTGATACGAGTCGAACCCAACTCAATACCTAAAATAGCCTTTCCTGAAACGATAGTTGTTTTAGCATCCTGTTCCATTAGCAAAGGGCTTTATTCAGCATATAATAAACTTCATTGTAACGAAGTTCTTTCTTAAACTCACTGATGGTCGTATCTTTGTTGATATGAACCATTTCGATGCCTGCTATCTCTGCATAATCTTCCCAATATTCAGCAGTCAAATCGTAAGAGAAGCAAGAGTGGTGTGTTCCACCAGCCAAAATCCAAGCACCTGCGCCCACTTCAAAGTTAGGCTGCGGAATCCACAATGCACTGGCAACCGGCAATTTTGGCAATGGTTTCGGCTCGATGCACTCAACATCGTTTACAATCAAACGGAAACGGTTACCCAAATCGATAACAGTAGCTGTGCAACCAGCACCCACCTTAGAAGTAAATACCAAACGAGCTGTCTGGCTCTTACGAATACCGATACCTAAGAAGTGAACTTCCAAACGAGGGCGTTTTGCGGCAATCAACGGGCAAACCTCCAACATGTGGGCTTGCAAGATAGAGCTTTGGTCGCCATTGAAGTTCAATGTATAATCTTCCAAGAAAGAGCAACCATTAGGCAAACCTTGGTTCATCACCCAAACGGTACGATAAAGAGCTGCGGATTTCCAGTCTCCTTCCGCACCAAAACCATAACCTTCTGCCATCAAGCGTTGAGAAGCCAAACCTGGAATCTGATCGAAACCATTTCCTGTCTCTTCCACGTTCACATCGCCCAAATCATCAAAGTTGGTCGTAAAGCCTTTTGCCCCCTTGTCCTTCAAGATAGCGCGCAAAGCCAATTCTGCCTTGGCAGAGTTCCACACTTTGCGATAAGCGACAGTACTCTTATCTTCCAATTCAGCGTCATGCTCATACAAGCGGAAATATTCAGCCACCAAAGCATCTACATCTTCGTCTTTAACCGCATGTTGATAAGCTACCAATTCGCTAACCGGGCAATAGTCCACATGATAACCCATGCGTTGTTCTGCCTCAACTTTATCACCATCCGTTACAGCCACGTTGTTCATCTGGTCGCCGAAGCGAAGAATCAACATGTCCTGAGCATCAGCCCAACCGGCACAAACACGCATCCAAACAGCAATCTTATGCTGGGTTTCTTCATCCTGCCAGTAGCCAACCACTACTTTGCGACGGATGCGCATACGGGTACAAATATGTCCGAACTCACGATCTCCATGAGCACTCTGGTTCAAGTTCATGAAGTCCATATCCATTGTATCCCAAGGAATTTCTTTATTATATTGAGTATGCAAATGCAACAACGGCTTTCTCAGTTGCTGCAATCCATGAATCCACATTTTAGCAGGAGAGAATGTATGCATCCAGGTAATCACACCTACACATTTATCATCATTATTCGCTGCTTTAAATACAGCTTCAACTTCTTTGGAAGAGTTTGCGGTTCCTTTGTATACTACTTTATAAGGCAAGCGGCCTGATTCATTCAATCCTTTTACCATCTCATTAGAATGAGCGTCTACTGCGATGACTGCATCGCCTCCGTACAGGAGCTGTGCACCTGTTACGAACCATACTTCGTATTGTTCAAATTGTTTCATGTTATATTGGGGTTTAAAGTTATGATTAAATTGTTTTTTCTTTCCTTATTTCTTTTGTCCATAATAAGCATTTGGACCATGCTTGCGGCTGTAATGCTTTTCTATCAGCAACGGGTTCATCGTTGTCTCGGGATTGATGGCAAACGATATGAATGCCATTTTCGCACACTGCTCCAATACTTTTGCATTATATACGGCATTGGCAGGGCTCGTTCCCCACGTAAAAGGACCATGATTCTTGACCAAGACGCCCGGTGTATGATCCGGATTGATTCCTACAAAGCGTTTGACAATGACATTCCCTGTTTCCAACTCATATTTGCCTTCCACTTCTTCCTTTGTCATGTCGGCAGTACAAGGAACAGCCTTATAAAAATAGTCGGCATGCGTTGTACCAATGTTAGGAATATCTTTGCCTGCTTGTGCCCAAGCCGTTGCATAAGTAGAATGAGTGTGGACTACGCCTTGTATATTCTGAAATGCGCGGTAAAGGACTAAATGGGTGGGAGTATCAGACGAAGGATTCAAATCCCCTTCTACTACTTTTCCGGTTTCAAGACTGACGACAACCATATCTTCCGGTTTCATCGTTTCATAACTTACGCCACTTGGTTTAATGACAACTAAGCCTTTCTCTCGATCAACGCCTGACACATTGCCCCAGGTGAAGATAACCAATCCCTGTTTTACCAGATCCAAATTGGCCTGGAAAACCTCCTTTTTGAGTTCTTCAAGCATATCAGTTTGTTTTGTTAACATTCGAATTAGCAATGAATCTTTTATTGATTCGCCACAAAAATAATAAATATATCGAAATATATACGATTATCATAGATTTTTTCCACAAGAATCGTCATTCCTCTTTTTACTATCCAAATTATCTTCCTTTTTATCGTTCTCCTTTAAACACTGTATAGTACGGGACAGTCCTTCGTATTTGGCTCGCTTTACCGCCGAACCTGAGAAGATGCGGGTATAATCCTCTCTACTAAACTCATCTAAATCTTCATTCTTTAATTGCAACAACTCTTTCGAAGGATGAAAGGCGGGCTCTTGGGTCGGTGTGGCAAAGCGATTCCATGGGCAAACCAACTGGCAAGTGTCGCATCCATATAAACGGTTCCCTAATCTTTTTGCCAAATCTGCCGGTATTTCCCCGCGGTTCTCTATGGTTTGATAAGAGAAACAACGATTGGCATCCAAACAGTAAGGTCGGTGCAAGGCTTGGGTCGGACAGGCATCCAAACAGCGTGTGCAAGTCCCGCAATGCGACGGAATAGGTTTGTCATATGTATCAAATTCCAAGGTGGTAACAATTTCACCTAAGAAAAAGAAAGAGCCTTTATGAGGTATAATCAAGTTGGTATTTTTACCAATCCAGCCCAATCCAGCCCGCCAAGCCCAATAACGTTCCAATATAGGAGCAGAATCTGTAAACACCCTTGCCTCCGCCCCTTCCGTCTCCTGCAAAGCTGAAAGGATAAGCTGCCACAAAGCATAGAGCTTCTCCTTCAATACTTGATGATAATCCTTCCCATAAGCATAATAGGCGATATAAGGTTCTCCATCACTCCTTTTTTGAGACGGATAATAGTTGAGGGCTACCGATATAATACTTTTTGCCCCTTCAACCAGTTTTTGTGGATCCAAGCGGACATCACGATAGTTCGCCATATAAGACATTCCGGCATGGCTGCCCGATTGCAACCAAGCATCCAAAAAAGCGGCTTCACTGCCAGCCGTTGTAGCCGGAGCTATTCCACAGGCAGCGAAGCCGCTTCTCAAAGCTTCTTGTTTAATATATTCAGCCGATACGATTGTCATCCTTACAATAATCTAAACTGGTATCCTTCTTCTTTCAGCCATTCAATGGCACGAGGCATTGCCCACCGCATGTTCTTCTCCGCCTTCAATGAGTCATGGAATACGATGATGGAACCATTTCGGACATAACGTTTCACATTTTCTAAAATCCTTTCCGGAGGAAGGGAAGCATTATAGTCCCTTGTGACGACATCCCACATGATTATCCGGTATTTCTTCCTCAAGAACAACAGTTGCGGGATACGCATATGCCCATGTGGAGGTCTGAACAGCTTACCCGGGATATAATCAGCTGCTTTTTGGACATTCGCCAAATAGTTCCGTGTCAAAAAGCGGATTCCTTGAATATGGTTAAAGGTGTGGTTGCCGACATGATGCCCACGTTCAACCACCATCCGATAAACCTCAGGATGTTTCCGGACATTATCTCCCACCATAAAAAAGGTAGCTTTCACCCCTTTGCGCTCCAGCACATCTAAAACCCAAGGGGTAACCTCGGGAATCGGTCCGTCATCGAATGTGAGATAAACACATTTCTCTTTGGCGGGAATTCTCCAAGTTACCCCAGGGAACAATGCCTTGTAAAACCAAGGCGGTTGCTCTATAAACATACCATTTTACTCCTTTTGCAAAGAAGAGAAGGCAATTCTATAATTATCAAACTCCTCTTGGTAAGCAGCCAATAATTCAGGATCGTTCTCTTTCGCAACTCGCAAGACTTGTTGCATGGTATACAAATCGGTATTGATATCATCCATCACGGAAGCGAATTGCAGTGGAGTCAACCGGAAATACCAGTTCAGATTCCGCATCATATTCTCTGCAAGTTCAGCATACACCTTGTGTCCCTTCTCTTTTGCACCCAAACGATAATAGAATTCACCGATTGAAAGAGCCGTATAATCCAACGGAACATTTTCAGGAGGCAACACTTCCATACATTTATCCAATACTTGCAATGCCTGTTCATTCTTGCCTTCTTGGAATAAAACGGCTGCTAATTTGCCGAAAATAACCATACGGTAGCTCTTACACATACGCATGACGTTCTCATCCAAATAAATGCCCGGAGTATTGACGCCTCCCCATTTGAATTTGTTCATCACATTATCGAACATCTTCTCGGCATTGATGGAATAAACCGTCTCCTTCACTCTTGTCGGTACCACTTGGAATGCCATACCTGTCTGTTGGAAATAAGGATCCAATTTGACAAATTGGTCTGGACTGACAGTTATAGCGAAGTACATAGGACGTTCCCAATTATTTGTCTGCAACATGTCCAAAATAATCAATTCTTGTTTGCCCAAAGCATCCTTACTGCTCAAATCGATAGTCATATCCTGGACATAAGGCAAATCTGCATTCTTCAAGGCTTCACTTTGGACGATAGTAGCAGAATCGACTTTGTATAGAAGTTTCTTGGACGGGATATAGTCAAATGATTGGCTGATGCCCGGAATCTTCTTAAACTTCGGATCATCACTTCTGACAAAGTCCAAAGCCGTCTTCAAATCCACCATGTTTTCCGTTACCGGGAATACGTAAGCAAAATCACGAGTTCCCTGAACATAATCGGAATGGTTCCATGAAATAGGCAATGGTTTAGAGTCATAAGCCTGCTTTTTCATTTGGTCGATATACCAGTCCGTTTGCAAATAGCTGGTGTTACAAACACGGACATCCGTACGAATACCTTCTACCTCCTGTGCATACCACAAAGGGAACGTGTCATTGTCTCCGTTCGTGAATATAACAGCGTTCGGTTCACACGATTCAAGATAGTTGGCTCCGAAGTCACGACATACATAACGGTTGGAACGGTCATGATCATCCCAATTCTGTCCTGCCATCTGAATAGGCACGAAAAGAGCCGCAACAGATGCCACGGTCGCTGCCGCAACAGATGGTAATTTGGCATATCTTTCCAACAGTTTAACCAAAGCAGCCACGCCAAAGCCTACCCAAATACAGAATGCGTAGAAGGATCCGGCATAGGCATAATCTCGTTCACGAGGCTGGTACGGTGTCTGGTTCAGATAAAGCACAATGGCAATACCCGTCATAAAGAACAGGAAGAAGGTTACCCAAAATCCCTGAATACCTTTCTTTCCGGCGTAAACTTGGAACAATAATCCCAAAATACCCAATAACAATGGCAACATATAATAGACATTATGTCCTTTGTTATTTATGATATCGCCCGGCATATCGTCTTGCGGACCAACCAGGACTTCATCGATAAACTTGATTCCGGTAATCCAGTTACCATGGGAAACTTCGCCATGTCCTTGAATATCATTTTGGCGGCCGGAGAAGTTCCACATAAAGTAACGCCAATACATGAAATTCAACTGATAAGCGATAAAGAACTTGATGTTCTCCCCGAAAGTAGGTTTCATCGCAGTGGCTGTTTCTCCACAACGGTTGAACTTGACCGGTTCCCCTTTGATGTTCGCCCACTCTTTATATGCTTGTACATGACGGGAGTCCGAACTAAACATACGAGGGAAAAGCATACTCAACTCATCCACATACTCGTAATCCACATCATGACGAGAGATATAATAACGGTCTTTCTCATCCGGGCTCTTTTTATCTATACGAGTCCAAACAGGAGCTCCCTCTTTAGTTACTGCCACGCAACTTCCTCCGTCATTGGTTCGTTTCACCTCCGACACATAAGTCTGTCCGTATAGCAAAGGGGTCTTGCCATATTGCTCACGAGCCAAATAGGTGCGCAATGTAAAGATATCACTCGGCGCATTTTGGTTCATCGGCGTATCTGCCGTCGCACGTATTAACGTCAATGCATAGGAAGAATAGCCAATGACAACCACCATCAAGCTGAGCAATATCGTATTAAGCATCTTAACGTTCAATTTCTTGGACATGAACAGGTAAGCTGCCAAGGCTGCACTCATGACAATCGCAATAGTATAACCACTGCCTATAAAAGGAATACCTATCAATATGATGGACAACAAGAAAGATACTTTCAAACGGACAGGATGAACAGTGTCTTGCATTGTTTCCCAAATCGCCCAAATCAATGTAGCAGCCAATACCACCACATAGACATAAACACCCGTATTATAAGGCATTCCAAGGACATTGACAAACAATAATTCAAAGTATCCACATATCTCTACCAATCCCTGTACAACACCAAACATCATCAAAGCGATGATGGCAAAAGAGACCAACAAAGCAATGATAGTCCCTTTGGTTGTTGGATTAGGGAATTTCTTATAATAGTAAACCAATACGATAGCCGGAATACAAAGCAAATTCAACAAGTGAACGCCAATACTCAATCCCATCAAGTAGGCTATCAACACAATCCAACGGTCGGCATGCGGCTTGTCTGCCACCTCTTCCCATTTCAATATCAGCCAGAAGACCAATGCCGTAAACAGAGATGAGTATGCATATACTTCCCCTTCTACTGCACTGAACCAGAATGTATCACTGAACGTATAAGCCAATGCGCCTACGACACCCGAGCCCATGATGGTAATCAGCTGCCCCATCGTCATCTCTTTGCCTTCGTCCACAATGATTTTCCGAGCCAAATGGGTAATCGTCCAAAAGAGGAACAGGATTGTCAACCCACTGAAAATAGCAGACATTGAATTGACCATTTTAGCAACCATCGTCGGATCTGACACCATTTGTGTAAACAAGTTAGCTGTCAGCATGAAGAAAGGTGCTCCGGGTGGGTGCCCCACCTCTAATTTGTACGCTGAAGAAATGAACTCACCGCAGTCCCAAAAACTGGCAGTTGGTTCAATTGTCATTAAATAAACGGCGGAAGCGATTATACAAATAACCCATCCCAACACGTTGTTAACCAATTTATACGTTTTCATACGTTGTATAAAGTAATAATTTAATATTATCGATTAGAAACTGCAAAGTTATACATTTGCGTTGATAATCTAACGTTTTCATTCCACATAAATTGTACGAATCTGTTATAAAAAGGCAATTAAGCATGGAACTCTTTCTATCTGACAATGATGGACAGGTTGGCTCTCCGTTTTTTCATCGTAACAATACTTCGGTAAGTTTTCATCTAAAATTTCCCAATAAAAGGTTACGAGCTTTTTCAAAAAGCATACTACCTTTTTCTAAAAAGCATACTACCTTTTTGAAAAGAGGTCGGATGGTGGTATTTGAGCTGTTATTAAATCGGTGTTGAAAACAGTGTCAGCAGCTCGTTAAAAATCAGCCAAACCAAAGCGTTCTTTTTCCATGAACGCTTTGGGAAGCACACGGGATTTGGGAGCCATCGGAAAACTCCTGTTCGCTATGTACTAAAATATGCTGCATGCTATATTTAGAACTCGCCAGAAAAGCTTCTTCTGCAAAAGAATATGCGGGTATGAACAAAAAAGGCACACAAAAGCAATAACTTTGCAGTTAAAACGTTATGCATGTAAAGACGTAATATAACAATGGCTCTAAATCAAACGAACAAGCTCGTATGGAAATGGAACATCTTTGACACCTTCGGAATATCTATCGACTGCGAGAAAGTTGCTCCATATAGGTACTACATCGCCAACGTGGACGACATGCCTTGAAAACAAATCAATCAAAGACAGGATTATCCTTGAATTACCCTAAAGAATTCGACCCGCTGGAATACTTTGATGGTTGTATCTGTGTAATCCCTGGTGATGGATGTGGCATCGAAAAGAGAATATGGAATCAATATAAGGAGTAAGGATGAATATGACTGAGAATAAAATTGTTGCAAATAATGGTTCGTCTATCGTTCTATATACGACTGATGACGGCAATACCCAACTTGAAGTGAAGTTGGAGAAAGATTCTGTGTGGCTCAATAGAGAGCAAATCGCTCAACTTTATGGCAGGGACTACAAGACAATAGCAAAGCATATCAATAATGCATTGAGAGAAGAACTGGAAGGTGAACCGGTAGTCGCAAAATTTGCGACACCCAAGAAATATGGCAGAAAAGAGGGATATGCCCAAATGCAGAAAATAGATTACTATAATCTTGATATGATCATTTCTGTAGGCTATAGAGTGAAAAGTCGGAATGGTATTCTTTTCAGAAAATGGGCTAACAGCATATTGAAGCAGTACCTCATCAGAGGCTATGCCATAGACCAGCGTCGCCTCGACCACTATGATGATTTGAAGGATGTGGTTCGGTTGATGTCGCGAGCTCTCACCCTGCAAGACAATGTTTCGGAAGGGGATTACTCAGGACTGTTCAGTGTAATTACGGATTATGTCTATGCCCTCGACACGCTCGACCGCTACGACTATCAAGCATTGGGCATTGAGAGGACAACCAAGGAAGAAATTTTCCATGCTACCTACGAGAATGCCATGGATGCTATTAATGCATTGAAAGTGAAGTTTGGTGGTAGCAAGTGGTTCGCAAACGAGAAAGATGATTCATTCAAAAGCAGTATAGGACAGATTTATCAGACTTTTGGTGGTGAGGACCTTTATCCTTCGGTAGAGGAAAAGGCTGCTATGCTGCTCTATCTTGTAGTGAAAAATCATTCTTTCAGCGATGGCAACAAACGTATTGCCGCCATGCTCTTCCTTTGGTTCTTGGAGAAGAATGGCATACTTCCTGACTTCGTCACTCAAAAAACATGTATTTTACAACTATTTGATAAACAATATTTTGCATCTTTGCGTCACCTAATGCTGGGTGACGCAAAAGCTTTTTTAACCATGTTTATCAGAAAGAAGAGACATCGTTCTGGCAATATCGGAGTTATAGTTGTTGAGAAAATCGGTGGCAAGATGAAGGAACTTGCCAC
>ULPT01011081.1_pt1 | contig 12788 bp, 10 predicted proteins | sample 1953751 | NCBI WGS metagenome assembly ULPT01 (sample SAMEA4835636, study PRJEB28245) | human gut metagenome | biome: gut microbiome; material: fecal sample | place: Denmark | collected 2008
CTACTTTCTCAGTTCGTTCGAATTGACTAGGAAGCCCTCATAGCTTCCATGATATCTCTTTCCTTCGTTAACAATGTAAAGAACTTTGTCTGTCGTACCTCTCGGCACGCTCAATGAAAGTACCACAAAGCCATTTTTCTGTCAACAAATTTTTGAAAATTTTTTGCTTTTTCATGCATAAAAAATAATTCTTTTTATAACAATGAAATACAAAAAGCAAAACAAAACACACCTACTTGATGACTCTGTTATAGCCTTCTCCATAATGGACGCATCTTGAAACCCGGCTGAGGGTTGCAGAGGAAATTCCAGTGTTCTCTATGACCTGAGTATATGTCATGCCGTCTTTCAGCAGACGGGCTGCATAGAGGCGCTGCGCCATTTGCTCGACTTCCTTGAACGTGCACAGATCTGCAAGAAAGGATTCCATCTCCTTTACATTGGTCAATGAAGCAAGCGTTGCATAAAGATCGTCCTTCATCGATTCAAGTCTGCCGTCCTCTCTAGTATCCATTTCATCACACCTCACTCAAAAGAAAGACGTTCCTCCATCCTGGAGAACAGCATGGTAAGGACACCGTTCAGAACAAGATAGAAGATGCCGGTACAGAACAAAGGCCATATTATACCCTTTGCCTTTATGTACGACTGCCCTTCATAGATTATTTCATAAACAGCTATTATTCTAGCCAAAGAGGTGTCTTTCACCAATGTGATTATCTCATTGGCCATTGGAGGGATGATGCGTCTGAATACCTGAGGGAATATGACGAAGGTATATGTGCGCCACTTGTTAAGGCCAAGAACGGCACAGGCTTCGAACTGGCCTTTGCCAATGCTCTCAATACCTCCTCTATATATTTCAGAGAAATAGCAGGCATAGTTCAATATGAAAGCGACCAAAGTCGCCGCCATGCGTCCTGATCCGCTACCGCCCCAAATATTGCAGCCAAAGACAAGACCTGGACCATAGAATACGATCAAAAGCTGCAACATAAGTGGAGTTCCCCTTACGATCCATATCAAGGAGCGGACAATGAAGCTCAGAACTCTGTTTCCGCTCATGGACCCAAAACAGACGACCAAACCCAAAGGGATTGCGCCAACCAAGGTGAAAACGAATATCTCAAGGGTTCTGAGAAATCCAGAGCAAAGCGAAGCAAGAACAGATGCAAACATAGTCAAAACGAAACCAATGCTCCCTGCACGTCGTATTTCATAGCAATCTCAAGAGTCTTTCCGCTTTCGAAGCTGGAAACAAGGAAATCATCCAGACGCGCCGCCAGATCCGAGCCTTTTCTGAATCCAACACCATACTCCTCGTCATTCAGTTTCACCGTATAGGAAAGGTTCGGATAGCTTGTCCCCTCACCTGTCATTGCACAGGCCATCAACAGGTCTATCACGCAAGCATCGGAAGCTCCGGATGCGACTTCAAGCAAGGCATCGGCCTGGGTCTGCATTCCAATGTACTCGATTCCAAGGCTCTCAAGCTGAGCGGCACCGGCGCTGCCGCTTTCAACTGCAAAACGAAGCCCCTTTATGGAATCCGCAGTCCCATACTTCGTGGCTTTCTCCTTTGGAACGACCACCACCTGGGCATTGTTCATGTAGGCTTTGGATGTCTCCATTGAAACCAGAACACCTTCGTCAAGCGTCATGCCGTTCCAAATGCAATCAATGTTCTTTGTATTAAGTTCAGTAAGCTTGTTGTCCCAATCTATTTCCACGAACACGGCCTCGACTCCAAGGGATTTGGCGAACGCCTTTGCCAGATCGGCATCGAATCCAATCCAAGTACCGGAACCGTCCTTGTAGTCCATTGGAGCGAAATCGGTTATGCCAACAACCAATGTACCCCTACTCTGCACAAGTTCAAGGTCAGAGCCCTCCTTTCCTCCCTGTGCGAACAACGGGCAACATACCGCAATAGCAATGGCCAGCAACAAAAGCTTCTTCATATATCCCTCCTTGGGCTTTCCTCATGGCGGTCATATTACTTTATTTCGCTAAAGTGGTAAAGTGAAAAAGCAAATAAAACGAAAAAATTTCCAAAACCAAGAATGGAAAGCTCAGGTTTCTTGTATCTAGTTATTTGTAGGCGGCAAACAGACGACAACACATACAAAAGGAGGATCGTATGAACAAGCCAACTGTATTTGGATGCGTATCGACATCCTATGGAATCCAGGAGATCGTGGTGGACTGCCTGATACGAAACGGCTTTCCTGGATTCGACATGACGGGGCTTCCTGGAACGGCGGTCAAGGAAGCAAGGGAGCGCGTCAAATCCGCACTCAGGGCAAGCGGTCTTGGATTTCCCCAAAACAGGGTCCTCGTAAACCTGAGTCCGTCGAACATCCAAAAGGACGGAACTTCGCTAGACCTCCCAATAGCCCTTTCGATTGCCCTTTGCAAGGCGGCCCAAAGCTGCAACGGCAACTTCACAGGGGACATTGGGATCATGGCTGTTGGAGAGCTGACGCTGGAGGGCAGACTCATCCCCACCCGCGAAACCAACGGGGCTCTTGAAAAGGCCGTCTCCTCAGGCTGCCAACTATGCATCGTACCAGAAGGCTGCAACGTCCCACGAATGCCGGGACTCTTCAAGGCCGATACCCTTGCCCATGCCGTTTCGATATGTACGAAGGCACTTGGAGGCGAGCCATACCCTTCCATGGAGTGCTCCAAGACCACTCAGCCAATCTTCGATGATGTCATTGGTCTTGAAACACAGAAGACGGCACTTGCAATCGCTGCATCAGGGATGCATGGAACACTTCTCTTTGGCCCACCAGGTGTTGGCAAGACCATGCTTTCGATGCGCATCCCTGTTTTTCTGGAACGCATTTCATCTCACGACAGACCCATGTCATTGATTCTCCCGCATGAAAGCTCAACGGCATCGGTCTTGAAGATGCTTATGGAGTTCTCTCAGAATAGGCCAAACGGCTTTTGCGGTGGGGCCCTCGTGCTGGATGAGCTGAACAAATATGCGCCCAAGACGCTTGACATGATAAGGGACGTGGTGGATGGCAGGGCTGTGCAGGAGGCAGGCGACTTCATGGTCGTGGCGAATCTGAATCCGTGTCCGTGCGGTGGGCTTGGAAGCAGGCAGGCTATATGTTCGTGCTCTGCAAAGCGTATCGAAGGCTATTGGTCAAAGATTGGAAAGCCGTTTGTCGAGAGGTTCGATGTGCGCCTACCGTTGGAGGAATCGGCGGGAGGGCTTGTTTGCGGGACCGTTGAGGGGGCTTCCAGTAGTATGTCCAAGACAGACTCGTATTACATAGAAAGAGCCGTTGAAAGCCGTGAGCGTCAGGCCTCGCGGTATAAATATATAGAAGGAATGTCGTTCAACGGCCAGCTTTGCCGCACGCCAAAAGCCTTTGCGTTTATGTCAAAGGAGCGTGAACTTTTCATGAAGATATGCCAGAAATCCCAATCCAACGCCCGCAGCCAACTTGGCACGATTGCCCTCGCCCGCTCCATTGCGGACTTCAATGGCAAGGCCGATGTCTCAGAGGAGGACTTCCTCATGGCGGTTGAACTTAGGCGCTATGGTCTTGGAGATTATTATTGGAAGTCATTGGTGTAGTTTGTTGATAGTTTGTTGATAGTTTGTTGATGAAGGTTGTTGCTGTATAGGTTATTGACATAAAAGCCTCACTTTTGATAATCTCACTTTGTTGTTACGGGCCACTAGCTCAGTAGGTAGAGCAACGCCCTTTTAAGGCGTGGGTCATTGGTTCGAATCCAATGTGGCTCATGCTTGCAACTAGATGTCGCCTTCGTCTAGTGGTTAGGACAACGGGTTTTCATCCCGTCAACGCGAGTTCGATCCTCGCAGGCGATGTTCAACTAGGTCTCCGGAAATGGAGGCCTTTTTCTTTGATGTAGGCTCTACAAGGTTCACAACCGCCACAGGTCGGCTGCAGATTCAACCAAGCTCACATCACTCACAATGCTTACCAACCCCACCACACTCACCAAACTCACCAACATTACAAAATGCTCACAATCATGACGATATACCCCTACGGTAGAGCGTTTTGATGCGTCTTGATGCGCCGTAGTCCGCAGTCATGCGCCTTGGTACGCCATAGTACGTCACTCAACGCCCCTTACCTCACCTTAAGAATGCAAATATGGTGAAATGTTGATGCTAACGAGAGGACTCTTATTGACAAGTAAACTTGGCAGCACTATCATGACGATGCAAAGTATACTTGGCAATTGATTCAGGGGGTTCTTGATATGGACAAAGATGCAGTCCTGGCGAAAAGCAGAGCTGAGAACAAGAACAGGGATATGTACGAACAGGAAATACTGAAACAGGCAAACTCCAACGCAATTGTAGTCCAAACGGTTTTGGCGGCTGTATTCTTCATGACGCAGATACTCGTAAAAAGCGAAATCAACTGGGGACTGTGGGCACTTGTACTAAGCACAAGCATGACGACTTTTTGGGTGAAGTACAAAAGACTCCATCGCAGACACGAACTCATGGTTGCAATAGTCTACACGATATTGGTCGACATAATGTCAGGGTACTACATCTACAGTCTGATTGCATCCTCATCGATTCTCTGAAGACAGTGAAGAGAGAAACCATGGAAAACGAACTGATACTTAAGAATCGGCTGAAAGAGGCAAGAGCAGAACACAAACTGTCCCAAACGCAACTTGCTGAAATGGTGGGAGTATCCCGCAACACCATCAGCTCGATTGAAACAGGACAATTTACTCCTACTGCAAAGCTTGCTCTCATTCTGTGCATTGCACTTGATAGGAAGTTCGAGGATCTGTTCTATTTTGAATAGGCATTTAACAGGCAAACTCGTCTATGCATTACTTTGGGATTACCTTATGGAGGACTCTATGCTACAATTCCAGACATGGACACAGCCCTCAGGAGGAATTGGTTATGAAGAAACTTATCATGGTGCTCATGGCGCTTCTTGTATGCACCGCTGCATTCGCAGCACTTGACTTCACAGAGGCAGATGCACTCTACCTTACGGACGAACATGACCAGGAAGTATACGACAAGCTCACCGTTATGCTCGACCAAGCAACGGAAGGAGAGGAAAAGGCCAACGTCCTTTGGAGGCTCTCAAGGGTTTGCGTAGACCTTGGAGACGCTATAGACAAGAGCGACAAGAAAGCTCGCTTTGCCATATACGAAGAGGGAGAGCAGTATGCGATTGACTCCATAGCAACCTACCCTACCCCTGAAGGATATCTTTGGAAGTGCTCCAATATAGGACGCTGGGGACAGACGAAAGGAGTGTTCGACTCACTTGCAAAGGCAAAGCCAATGGTGCAGGACCTTGAGGTCATGATAGACGACCTTGGCTGCCTCGACAGCTCTGAGGCATGGTATGTACTGGCAGTGCTCTACGATTCGCTTCCAGGAAAGCCAATCAGCTTTGGAAACAGCAACGCCGCCATAAGCTATGGCAGAATCGCCTGCGACACCATTCCAAGGAATGTAATATATGGTGGAACCTACAAGCAGCTTGCCGAGATGCTCTGGAACCGCAACTGGAACGCAAAGAAGAGATCATCCGAGATCTCCAAAATGCAGAAGAACTGGGACAGGGAGACCTCCAACATAGAGAAGTACAAATACTACGAAGGCGCAAACGGCGCACAGGCATATCCTCTTTGGACCAAGACAGCCCTATCCTCCATGACAGACAGGCAGGAAGCGGTCGTAATCCTCAAATACGCACAGGCCGTCTTCGAAGGCAGAAAAACCCACACCCAGGCCGATGTTGACAACTACAACGAGATCGCAGCCCTTCTGAAAGAATGGACGTGATAGTATCATTAAAATACAAAAAGAATTTAAATCTGATATTATCGCAATACAGTTTTTATATAAAAATTCTACGACCTAAAGGAGCGTTTGTGGATACACAACCACAGGCTCCCCTTTTTTGACTTCTCGGCTATTGGATGTCAGCCAAAGTTTCTTCATTTCTTTGAATTTTGAATCCTACTGAAGAAAGTTTTCTTCATAAAACCCTCTTTTCCCAACTTACAGAAGAAAATCACCTCTTTTGCTTTTCCAAACATTGACATATATATGGCTTTTCAATATATTAACGTATGCACATATTCTAATATGTTTAAACGTTAATTCAACTGTTCCAAAGCGCACCCATTTCAAAAGGGTTCGCTGAGGATGAAGGAGAAGACAATATGGCACATGAAAAACATGAACACGAAGAGCTTCATGAACATGATGGCGAACACTGCGAAAGCTCATGCTGCTGCCACGAACACGAGCACTCCCATGAGGGCGGTCATTCGCACGAACACAACCATGATCATTCGCACAGCCACACAAATGAAGAGGTCTGCGGCTGCGGTTGTGGACATTGCCACCACGACCATTCAGGGGATGACGAAGAGGATTCCAAGAAGGAGATCATCAAGATAGCTGTGGGTGCAGTCCTTACGATACTTGCATTCGTCGCAAGAGACACGTTCGCATGGCCAATGTACATCCACTATGCACTTCTTATAGCCGCATATCTTGTTCTTGGATGGGAGGTTGCATTCAATGCAATAAGAAACCTCTTCCACGGGGAGCTGTTCGATGAGAACTTCCTTATGTTCATAGCCACGGTTGGAGCTGCAGCCCTTGGAGACTTCAAGGAAGCCGTAATGGTCATGCTCTTCTATGACATTGGAGAGTTCGCACAGGATGCGATTGCCGAGCGCTCAAGAGACAACATCTCTGAGCTCATGGACATAGCACCTGAAAGTGCACGGGTAATAGACGAAAACGGCAACGTGACGGAGAAGAAGCCAGAGGAAGTCAAGGTTGGAGACCTAATGCAGATCCGTGCAGGCGAAAAGGTCGCCCTTGATGGAACGATCATAGAAGGAACGTCGTTCATAGATACGAAGGCCATTACAGGGGAAAGCGTCCCAGTAAAGGTCAAGGCCGGAGACACACTTGTCAGTGGCTCAATAGTATCGGACGGAGTTCTCACGGTAAGGGCTGACAAAGCATACAATGACAGTACAGTCAAGAAGATCCTTGACCTTGTAGAGCACGCACAGAGCACAAAGGCTCCTACGGAAAGGTTCATAACCAAGTTCGCAAAGGTCTATACTCCAATAGTCATTGGAATTGCAGTGATTGTAGCGCTCGTGCCATCCATCATAACAGGACAGTGGGCGCAGTGGCTTCACAGAGCCCTCATATTCCTTGTAATAAGCTGTCCTTGTGCACTGGTGCTTTCAGTACCTCTTTCGTTCTTTGCAGGAATGGGCGGAGCAGCAAAGAGAGGAATCCTTATCAAGGGCGGTACGCATCTTGAAACCCTCTCAAAGGTAGAAGCATTTGCATTCGACAAGACAGGAACCATAACGGAAGGTGTCTTCTCCGTCCAAAAGGTCGTAGCCGCAGACAAGGTTGAAAGCAATGAAATACTTGAAACGGCTCTAGCCCTTGAAGAGAAGAGCACGCACCCAATAGCCAACTCACTTGTGGAATACTGCAGGAAGAACGAAATCAAGAGCCCCTACTCCAACGTTGCAGTACAGGAGCTTTCAGGACTTGGACTCAAAGGAGAGGTCGATGGTCACACGATCTATGCCGGAAACGACAAGCTCATGGAAAATATGGGCATCAGGACCGATTCCAAGGATTTCGCAAACGAAGTCGGTTCCCTGGTCTATGTTGCAAAGGACGGCAAATGGCTTGGTACAATCCTAATCAGCGACAGAATCAAGGACGGAGTGCCTGAGCAGATTGCAAAGCTCAAGGCTCTTGGAATCAAGAAGACCGTCATGCTCAGCGGAGACAAGAGAAGGACCGCAGAATACATCTCAAAGACCGCAGGCCTAGACGAATGCCACGCAGAGCTCCTTCCACAGCAGAAGGTCGAGATGGTTCAAGACCTCAAGAAACAGTACTCCTGTGCATACGTAGGCGATGGCATAAACGATGCACCTGTCATTGCAACTGCGGACATTGGATTTGCAATGGGTGGAGTCGGAAGCGACAGCGCAATAGAAGCCAGCGGAGTCGTCATCATGACGGACGACATAGCAAAGATACCTGAAAGCGTGGAGATTGCACGCAAGACGATGCGCATTGCAAAGCAGAACATAGCATTTGCACTCACCGTAAAGGTCCTTTTCATGGTGCTTGGTGCAATGGGACTTGCAGGCATGAACGGAGCCATCTTCGCAGACGTAGGCGTCACCCTCATAGCCGTCCTCAACTCCATGAGGGCCATAAGGAAGTAACACCTGGACCGATACCCCAAAGAAAAGGGCCGCAACGGACAAATTGCGGCTCTTTTCTTGTTATTGCACTTTATGGTAGATTATGCACATGCAATCAGAAGACATCAGAAACATAGGGATAATGGCCCACATAGATGCGGGAAAGACCACCACGACCGAGAGGATACTCTACTACACAGGAGAGAACCACAGGATTGGAGAGGTTGACAACGGCGAAGCCACAATGGACTGGATGGAGCAGGAGCAGGACAGAGGAATCACCATAACCAGCGCCGCCACCACATGTTATTGGAAGGGCAAACAGATAAACATAATAGACACTCCGGGCCACGTGGACTTCACTGCTGAAGTCGAAAGGGCTCTCAGAGTCCTCGACGGAGCAGTTGGAGTGTTCTGCGCAGTAGGAGGTGTGGAGCCTCAGAGCGAGACTGTTTGGAGGCAGGCCAACACCTACAACGTCCCAAGGATTGCATTTGTAAACAAAATGGACCGTCTTGGTGCGGATTTCTATGCCGTACTTGAAGATATAAAAACAAAACTTAAGGAAGAGCCAGTTCCGCTATTCATCCCAGTTGGGAAAGAAAGCAAATTTGAAGGTATAATCGACCTCCTCAAAATGAAGATGGTCGTATTCGATGCGGCATCTGAAGGCTACGACTACGGCTATGTTGACATCCCTGCGGACATGCAGGACGAGTCGGACCAGTGGAGGGAGAAGCTCATAGACAGCGTCTCCTCCTTCTCCGACGAAATCACAGAGCTGTACTTTGCAGGAGAGGAGATTCCGTCTGACAAGATAATCGCAACGCTAAGGAAATGCACCCTTGGAAGGAAGCTTCTTCCGGTGTTCGTTGGATCGTCGCTCAAGAACATCGGCGTACAGTGCCTTTTGGATGGTGTGGTGGACCTTCTCCCCTCCCCTGCGGACATCCCGCCTGCAATAGGGATCCATGCAAAGAAGGAGACGGAGGTCAAGGTGGAGAACGACCCCAAGGGCCCACCGTTGGCGTTGGTGTTCAAGGTCCAGTACGACAGAGAGGCAGGCCCGTTGTGCTTCATAAGGGTCTACTCGGGTACGTTCCACAAGAGCACGGCGGTACTGAACATCACGAAGAAGAAGCGCGAAAGGATAAACAGGCTCCTTAGGATGCATGCAAACAGGCCGGAGGAGATTCAGGAGCTGCAAAGCGGTGACATTGGAGTCGTCGTGGGCTTCAAGGGAGCCCAGACGGGTGATACCATTGGAACTGAAGGCGCCCAGATTCTGCTTGAGAAGATGGTATTCCCCGTCCCGGTGATTTCCGTTGCAATAGAGCCAACCACAGCAAGCGACCAGGACAAACTCCAGAAGGCGCTTGAAATACTGTCAAGCGAAGACCCAACCTTCACATGGAAGGACAACGAAGAGACGGGACAGCTTGTCATAAGCGGGATGGGAGAGCTCCATTTGGATGTCCTTGTCACAAGGCTCACCAAAGAGCTCAAGGTTTCGTGTCAGGTCGGAAAGCCACAGGTCACGTACAGGGAGAGCATAACCCAAAGCATCGAACATACCCAGACGTTCAGCCGAGTCATTGCAGGAAAAGAGAATGCCGCAGAAGTTACGCTCAGGCTTACGCCACAGGAATCCAAGGAAGGCAACGTATACGAGAACCTGGTGTCTGCAAAGACGATGCCGCCTGAGCTTTTCGATGCCATAAAGAGAGGCGTGGAGAATTCGTTCCAAAGCGGAATAAAGTACGGCTACGAGGTTTGCGACACCAAGGTCGAGCTCGTCTCAGTCAAGTACAACGAGCTTACGGCAAGCGAGTTCGCATTCGAGGCCTGCGCCGCCATGTGCTTCGATGCAGCTGCGAACGAAGCAGAACCGGTGCTCATGGAGCCAATCATGGATGTCACGCTCATAGTCCCATCCCAGTACGTTGGAGAAGCGATCTCAAGCCTTACAACAAGAGGTGGAATCGTATCCAGCATGGAGAGCAAGCCGTCTGCGGACCATATCATAGCGCAGGCTCCGCTTGCAAAACTGTTTGGATATACCACGGCCTTGCGCTCCGCTACGCAGGGAAGAGGCTCGTTCTCCATGGAATTCAGCCACTACGCACCAAAAACAGGGAACTAAAACTGGAATTAGGACTGAAATTAAAGAAGATTTCTCTAGTTTTTTTGCATATACTGTTATATGATATGAAAGGTTGCCCCTTGCGGACAACCTTTCGTCTTTTCATATCCACCTGTCTTTTGGTGGTTGCAGGACAAAGGTTGGGGCCAAAAGGTGCACCTGAACTGCATAAACTTGCATAAACAAACATTGCCAACATTTCTAGGAGGGAAACATGGCTTTAGCTTCGAAGGATATCAGGAACGTAACAATTGCGGGGCACAATGGAACAGGTAAGACTTCTCTTCTTGAGCAGCTGCTCTATTACAGCAACGTGATTTCAAGACCGGAACAGGTCGAGTCAGGAAAGACGACCAGCGACTACACGGAGGAGGAGATTGCACGCAAGATTTCAATCCACTCCGCACTTGCGAACATTTCATGGGAAGGAAAGTCGCTCAACTTCATAGACGCTCCTGGTACAGCTGACTTCGTTGGTGAGGTCATCTGCGGTTTCAGAACATGCGAATCCGCCCTTATGGTCGTAGATGCAAGAGACGGCGCACAGATCGAGACAATCAAGCTTTGGAGAAACCTCAACAAGCTTTCCAAGCCAAGAGCCGTATTCCTCAACAAGATGGAACGCGAAAGAGTCGATTACGACAAGACGTTCACGCACCTCAAGGAAGAGTTCAAGACCACGTTCGTTCCTGTAACGATTCCAATGGGCAACGGACCTGACTTCAAGGGGGTCATAGACCTCATTGAGAACAAGGCATACTTCTTCCAACCAGGACAGAAGGAGAAGGTTGGAGACATCCCATCCGAGTACGCAGACGAAGTCGAGCAGTACAGAGAAGCCCTCATCGAGTCCGCAGCAGAAGGTGCAGACGACCTCATGGAGAAGTATCTCGAAGAGATGACCCTTGAGGCTGAGGAGATCCATCGCGGCGTATGCGAAGGACTCAAGAACAACGTACTCGTTCCAGTGTTCTGCGGATGCACGGCAAACGGAGCAGGCATCACAAGCCTTCTGGACTTCATTGCAGAGAACTTCCCATCACCAGTCGGCGCAAAGGAGACCATCGTCAAGGAAGACGGAAGCGAAGAGGAGCTTGCAGTATCCTCAGAAGGACAGGCATCCGCACTCTGCTTCAAGACAACCATAGACCAGTTCTCTGGAAAGCTCTCCTTCCTCAAGGTCGTCACAGGAAGCATCGCAGGCGACACAGACCTCTTCAACCCAGCATTGGGCAAGAAGGAAAAGCCGGGCAAGGTCTACAGAGCCGTTGGAAAGAAACTCATTGAGACCGATGCCCTTGTGGCCGGTGACATTGGAATCATCACAAAGAGCAATATAGCAACCACCAACTGCACGCTCCTTGGCAGTGCAGACATGAAGTTCACGTTCAAGAGCCTCAGCTTCCCTAACCCAATCTACTCGCTTGCAATATCCGCAGCAGACAAGAAGTCTGAAGACAAGATGAACGATGCCCTGCATAAGGTCACGGAAGAAGACCTCACATTCCAGGTTGCATACAACGAAGAGACGAAGCAGTCCACGGTATCTGGAATGGGAGAGCTCCATCTCAACATGATCCTTGACAAGATCAAGGAGAAGCAGAAGATTCAGATCAACACCAAGCTTCCAAGGGTCCCTTACAGAGAGACGATTACGAAGAAGTCCGGCATCGTCGAGTACGCACACAAGAAGCAGTCCGGTGGACACGGCCAGTATGGTAAGGTCCTCATTGAGATAGCTCCAATAGACAGAGGCCTCTACTACACCTTCGACAACATAGTCAAGGGCGGATCCGTCTCCAAGGGCTACGTTCCTGGCATTGAAAAGGGTCTCCATGACCAGATGGAGGAAGGATTCCTCGCTGGATACCCAATGGTTGACATTGGAGTTACGCTCGTCGATGGTAAGGAACACCCGGTCGATTCCTCTGAAATGGCATTCAGACTTGCGGCAAAGGGTGCAATGAAGCTTGCAATCGAGAAGGCAGGTCCTGTCCTCCTTGAGCCGTTTGCAAAGCTCAGCGTCTACATTGACAACCAGTATCTTGGAGACATCCTCTCAGACCTCTCCTCCAAGCGTGGTCGTGTCCTTGGACAGGAAGACCTTGGTGGAAACATGGTTCAGGTCAACGCAGAAGTCCCACAGGCAGAGATGCTCAACTACGCCATAGACCTCAAGTCCATGACGTCCGGTACAGGTTCGTTCGAGCTTGCATTCGACCACTACGAGACACTTGCAGGCAAGATGGCTGAAGACGTCATCAAGGCATCCAAGGCAGCAGCCGAGGAAGAGGCGAACAAGTAATAACCCCTTGCACTACAAAGAAAAAGGCGGTTGCTCCATTGCAGCCGCCTTTATTTGTTCAAAGCTGTCAACACTGGATTTCAAGAC
>ULPT01029511.1_pt1 | contig 12717 bp, 8 predicted proteins | sample 1953751 | NCBI WGS metagenome assembly ULPT01 (sample SAMEA4835636, study PRJEB28245) | human gut metagenome | biome: gut microbiome; material: fecal sample | place: Denmark | collected 2008
GGAATAAGACGATAGATAATCCCATGTCCTTGTTGCTTGGCAATAAGAATGTGGGATTTTTGCATTAATACATGCTGGTTCGTTTATGAAAAATAAAACATTCTTGTTTTTTGCTGCTGTCATGTTTCTTTTCACAGTGGATTCATGTCAGCATCATTACCCAGTCTCTTTGGTAGAGGCTGATAGTTTGGTTTATTCCAATCCTAAGGCAGCTTTGCAGAAGTTGGATTCTCTTTCTTTGTGCCTTGATACGACTCAGAAAGCAGATGTCATGTACCTTCGACTTCTGAAAATGACGGCGAAGGATAAGTTATATATGTCTTTTGGAACGTTGGATAGCGTGCAAAGTTTGGCAAAATATTATGAAGAGGAGGGCAACAAGCACTTGTTGCCTATAGCTTATTATATGTTAGGGAGAAGATTGTGTGATATGCACGATGCGCCACAAGCATTTACTTATTATCGTAAAGCTTTGGATTTGTTAGATGAAAATGATGATATTCATTTAAGGGGATTTCTATACTCGCAAGTAGGCTATATGATGAGAGACCAAGGGAATTTGGAACAAGCTCTTAGTTTTTACGATAAAGCTTTAGCTTGTCATCATAGGGATGATAACCTATCTGCGGTGGCGATAGATCTGCGAGATATGGCAATGGTAAAAATGAAAATGGGACAGGCGGAAAATGCCAAAACATTATTATATAAAGCTTTAAGGCTTGTTGGTAAGACAAAATGTCCTAGTGTGGTTGATGAGTTGAAATTACAGTTAGCTAATTATTATCTTTATAATACTAATGATTTAGATTCAGTTTGGTGTTATTTAGCTCCTTCTTTGGAGAAAAATAAGCATTATGATTATGTTGCATTAGATTTTGTCGCTTCTGAGTATTATTGGGCAAGGGAAAAGGATGAAATGGCAGTTTTCTATCTTTCCCAAATTATGAGAAAAGGTGAATGCTATGATAAACAAGAAGCAGCAAGACGGTTGGTTTTGATAGAAACTAGCAGGGGTAATATGCAAAAAGCGTTGCCTTGGCTTGAAAACTATTTGGAATATCAGGATTCCGCTAGGATAGTAAGTGATAAAGAGCACCAACAAAATGGATTGGCTTTGTTCAACTATGTTTCTCAACAAGAAAAAATACAAAAGTTGGAGAAGCATAATGTTCAAAAGATGATAGGTATAATCATATTGTTGATAGTTGTGCTTGTCATATCTTTTGTACTTATATTTTATTTTCAAATGAGTATTGTTCGAAAGTCGCAGCTCAAGAATAAAATAAATGAATTACGGTTGTTCTCTTCCAGTAAAGATAAGCCTTTGGAAGCACAGAAAAAAATAAAAGAAGGTATTAACTTGGATGAATATTTGTCGCAAGAGAAACACTTTTCGGCAGAAGATTGGAAAAGGTTGGAGACGAAAGTGAATCAACTATATAATGGATTTACTGATAGATTGTATGCTTGCCTTGCCCTCTCTGATAATGAATATCATATTTGTTTGTTGGTTAAGATCGGGGTAACGACAAAAGATATTGCTTTGTTGACTTCGCGTACAAGACAAGCTATATCAATGGCAAAGCAAAGGTTATATAAGAAAATAACTAACGAAGCGAAAGGCAAGGCTGAAGATTTAGATGAGTTTGTGAAAAACTTGTAAATTCTATGTCGTACAGCGTGTTTGTTAAATGTGAATGTAGTTGTGAATGGTTTTTGAAGTAAAATAATTGCATTTTTTGTACTTTTGCGCCAAGTTTTTAGTAATTAAAAGTAAAAGTTACAATGAAAAAGTTTTTTGTTATTTTAACCAGTTTGTTGCTTGTGTTCACATTGCAAGCAACAAGTAAGGGCAGACCTGTACGTCTGGGAAGTTTGAGTGGCTATATTGGCAAGCCAAAGTCTAATCGTGCCCCTGCAAAGGAGCTAGTAAGTCTCTACCAAGAGGATGCCGTCCTCCATGTCAATGTGGTGGCAGGTCTGCTCGTCACAGTAACAGTCAAAGACGAGGATGACAACATCTTGTCTCAGGAGTTGGTGACTGCGCAGGAGAGTGACATGGTGATACCTATGGGTGGAGCCATCGTAGAGGTATCTTACAATGACGTGAATTTGGTAGGTATGTTGTACTAAAATTTCGTAAGGTTTATGAAGAAACTAAAGACCAACTTTTTATTGTTCTCACTCCTATCTTGTAGTTTGGGCATGAGTGCCCAAACCAAGATAGGTTACAGCTACGATGCCGCAGGCAATCGAGTGAAAAGAGAACTTGTTTTGTCACGAAGTCAGAGCCAAGAGGCAAAACGTTCTGTAGCTTACTCTGACATGCTCTCTGATCATCAGATTCAGATTGTACCTCATGCAAAGAGTGGCAAGGTGAAGGTCTCCGCCCTGGATGGTAAGACACAGTTTGATGTGATGGTGTATAATGTGTCAGGACAAAATGTGCTGGCACTAAAAGATGTGAAAGGGCAGACGGAAGTCGATTTGTCCAATCAACCCAATGGCATCTATGTGCTAGTTTTGGAGATAGGACAAGAGAAGACCACGTGGAAAATCATGAAAACCAATTAATTTTTACAGTTTATGAACAAAATAATTCTATCAATCATAGGTCTCTTTTTGCAGAATGGTTGGCTTTATGCACAATCAACTGACGATGAGAGATTTGCTAATTGGACAGAAGAGCAATATCAGCATTATGAGGATTCAATCCGAGCAGCCTTGTATCCTCCTGTGATTGCTTATAAGGCAGATGATGCTGCCGTCAAGACAGGCCAAAAGAAAGCGAGTCCAAAGGTGAGTACCTATTCGATTTCTAATTCTCATGTTCCTACTTATAGGTACATCAGTACTTCTAAGGAAGTAGGGCAGATAGAAATCAAGTCAGGTACAACTCCTACAGGTGGTAAAACATACGAGGTGCCGATCAAGATAGGACCAGGAATGAATGGACATCAGCCAAACCTCGCTTTGGCATATAATAGTCAACAAGGTAATTCTGTGTTGGGTATGGGATGGTCTGTCTCTGGATTATCTCAAATCTCTCGTTGTGGCAATAACCTTTATTATGACAACAAGACGAAAGGTATCACTATGGACAATGGTGATGGCTTTGTCTTGGACGGTGTGCGTCTGATAAAAACGGGTACTTATAGTACCTATATGCTTTTTGAATCAGAACAAGGAAACATAAAGGTAAAAGGCTATTACACGAGTAATCTCTTGAAGTATTTTGATGTCTTTTATCCTGATGGTAGCAAGGCTCGGTATGGCTTTGCTACCAATACTCAGAATAAGTTGAGCTATCCATTGACATCTTTGGCAGATATGGATGGTAACACTATCAATTATTCTTATACCTTTATCAATGGACATTATAATATAGATAGGATAAGTTTCAACGGTTCTTCTGTTGAGTTCAAGTATGCATCTGGTCGCAACGACCCTTTGACTTCTTATTCTGGTGGTGTGAGAGTATCTGAAGGTAGTTTGATTAATGAAATCGTGTCAAAGTTGGGAAGTTCCGTGTTGGCAACCTATTCTTTGACCTATACTACTCAAAACTCAGTTTCTCTGTTAACTCAAATCGACTATACTTCATTGGGCAAGTCCTTTAATCCACTCGTATTTTATTATGGTGAAGGTCAAAAATATCCTACTTTTAGTAACGATTCTACCCAATTGTACGAGTGGTACGTTGCAGAAAAACCTAGCATGATTAAGGTGGTAAAGGGAAAGTTTGACTATTTTAGTGGAATGGATGGCTTGATAGCTTTACCAAATCTCAATCCATATTGGAAACATTATCGTCATTCCACAGCTTTTAGGCATTCGCAAAATTATTTTGAGAACACTTATGGCGAGTCGGAGAAGATATTCTTGTATGCTGGACTGAATGATGGCTGGGCATATCCGATGCCTAATCTCTTGACGGAAAAAGGGTTTATTGATATTCTTTGTGCTGATTTGGAGGGCAAACAGCAAGAGGATGTCATCAAGATTAATAATGTGGAGGAGAATGGAAATGATAAACTTACATTTACAGTATATCGTTCCAATTTGTATAGTGGTATGGCAAAGCAATATGCTAGAACCTATAATTTTTCAACCATATATAAAGATAATGATAACCATAAAAGCATCCAGCCAAAGTTTTATTATTCAGGCGACTTCAATGGAGATGGCAAGCAAGAGGTTCTTGCGGTTTCTGTCCATCAACCATTTGGTGATACGACTAAGCCTTCCAAATGCTATGTCTTTGACTTAGCTAATAACAAGATTCTCTATCAGAATACAGTGCTTCCTTACAGTGTTGAGTTTGTTGGAACTCAACAAAGTGATGCCCAAGCTGCAGCGAATAATAGTGACAAGTTGTTTGTTTTCGACTATGACGGCGACGGCAAGTCGGATATTTGTCATATTAGTTCAAGTGGTGCAAGCATTTATACCTTTGACGTGAATGGAACTTCTATGTCTGCAAGAAAGGTTGCCACTTATTCAGGACTGACCGTCAATAGTTTGGCGAATTGTCAGCTATATCTTGGCGACTTTAACGGAGATGGCTTGATGGATTTCTTGCAGTCTCCTTCTTCTGTGGTGAAGGATGATGCTAGCTGGACTGTATTCTACTCTAAGGGCGATGGCTCTTTTGTCACTTCAGTAGTGAAGGGCGTAACTGTCAATGAGAAAGATGGTGAAGGCATCATCATCCAGGATGTCAACAATGATGGTAAAAGTGACATCGTGAAGTACATGGTCTATGGATTCTATGCTTATCTCACTTCTGACAAAGTGTTTGGTGGTGAGAATCCCTATATATCTTTTCCAAAGTGGTATTCTGCCATTGTTCCAACTAACTTGAATAGCAACAACGTCTTTACGCAGATTGTTAGCTTGAAAGACGGAAAGGCAGTCAAGTATCATCTCTCTCGAAATGATAGCAAGTCTTTGCTGATGACTGGCATGGCTAATAGCCTTGGGGTGATTGAGAAGAATGAGTATCATTCTTTGACTGATGGGGCTATGGGTGAGAATACGGGTATGAATGTATATACCAAAGGCTCTGGCGCTAGCTTCCCATACGTCAACATCCAAGAGCCATTGGTAGTATTGTCTGCTTCTGAGACTTACCATAAGGATAAGCTCATAGATAATAAGAGCTATAGCTATGATAATGCCGTTGTGCATAAACAGGGCTTGGGATTCTGTGGCTTTGCGAAAGTAACTACTGTTGATAAGAAACATCAAACTTACATTAGTGAGTATGACCCTGTAAATCATGCTATATTGACAGGTGAAACAACACCTGTAGCAACCAATTCGTATAGGTATGCGATTAACGTGAAATCGAACAAACTTGCGAAGATACGTTTGGTTCAAAAAACAGAAAATGATAAATTGAGTGGCGTAGTTGCTGCTTCGGCATACGTATATGATGACTATGGCTATCCTACGAAGGAAACGACCAACTATAATGACGGTTCTTCTGTGGTGAAAGAGACAACTTATAACTCTTTTATAGATACAGATTATCGCCTTGGGGTTGTGCAAGACCAACAGGTGACCACTACTTACAAAGGCAATACTTATGTGGAAAGGAACTTTGTGCCTGTATGGGGTAGTAACAAAAAGCCAACAGTGACAGTTCTTTCTAAAAATGGAAGCCAAGCAGAGCAAACTGTCTATTATTATGATAGTTATGGAAAGGTAATCTCTAGTTCTGTAACTCCATATCAGGGTTCTATTCAGAAAACTCAATACACATACGATTCTTATGGTCGTGTTGTCCAAGAGACCAATCCACAGAATTTGGTGACGAAATATACGTATGACAATGTTGGAAACATGATAGAGATGACGGATGCTAGAGGTGGCGTTACCAAGTATGAGTATGATGATATGGGACGTGAGATAACGGCCTCTTATCCAGACAACACAGTCAAGGCAACTCGTTATATGTGGAATTATGATAATGTTGGTGTTTATGCTATCCAAACTTCGGGTACTAAGATTCCTACGTCTAAGACGGTGTATGACGCATTTGGGCGTGAGACAAGAAGTCAAGTCACTCACTTCGACAATACTATAGTTTCAGTCGATAAGGTTTATGATGAGTATGGAAATCTGGAAAAGGTGTCTTTGCCATTCTCAGGCAGTACGGCATCTTTGTGGAATACGTATTCATACGATGCGTATAACAGACTATTGGAATACGCCGAGGCTTCTGGTCATTTTACTAGATATAGCTATAGTGGAAATACAACTTCTGTTACAACTGATAATGTCACAACAACCAAAACAAATAATGTTTTTGGTCAACTTGTCTCTGTAACTGATCCTGCAGGTACGATAGAGTATAATCTGGGTGCAGACGGACAACCGAAATCAGTAGTTGCCCCGGGAGGAGTTACCACCTCTTTTGAGTACGATGTCTATGGAAGACGTACCGCGCTTGTTGACCCTAGTGTAGGTAGAACTACATACGAGTACGACAAGGGTGGCAATGTTGCTAAGGTGACAGATGCCAAAGGACAGGTTACAACCAAGGAATATGATTCGTATAACCGTGTGGTCAAGAGTATTAGCCCTGAGTTGACGACAACTTATGCCTATAATACAGTCAACGACTTGGTGGGTGTTTCTTCTGATAATGGAACCTCGAAGTCTATCACCTACGATGGTTTGGGTAGAATCACTTCATGGCGTGAGAATGTTGTTGATGGAAAATGGTTGCAGAAGGACTATTCTTATACGGATGGTGCTGTTAGCTCTATCAAATATACCTCTCAAGATGGAGTGCTGGCTACGGAAAACTACAAATATACCAAGACTTACTTGATAGGAGTAAGTTTGGACAATGGCAAGGAAGTATATCGCTTGCGAAAAGAGAATGTCTTTAGACAGCCAACGGAAATCTCGTCGGGTGGTATTACACGTTCTTATGCTTATGACAGCTATGGCTATCCTACAAGTAGAATGGCGGCTAAGGGAACTACAGTCATTCAAAATTTCTCGTATAAGATAGACCCTCTCACAGGAAATCTGGTGTCACGAAAAGACGAAACCAGAAATCTTACAGAGAACTTCGGCTATGATGACATCAACAGATTGACTGACTATGCTGGTGGAACGGCAGAATATGATGACAAGGGAAATGTTCTCAGCCGAAGCGATGTAGGAAGCTTTGAGTATGGTCAGGCTTCCAAGCCATACGCTATGACGGGTGTTAATTTTTCTAAAAATGTTATCCCTACTGTAGGGCAAGATGCAACTTATACGTCTTTCAATCGTTTGTCTAGTATAGAAGAAAATGATATGAAAGCTCAATTTGTCTATAATGGTGACTATGATAGGGTGAAGATGGAGGTTTCACGCAATGGCGTTGTGGCTTCTACTCATTACTATATAGGGGATTGCTATGAACTTCAGCAGACTGGCTCTGGCTCTATAGAAAGACTCTATCTAGCAGGTGACTATTATGACTCGCCAATGGTGTATGTCAAGGAGGGCTCTTCTTGGAAGTTGTGTAATGTTCTTCGAGACAACTTGGGCAGCATCACGCATGTTACCGATTATGAGGGAAATTTGCTTCAAGAGTTGAGTTATGATGCTTGGGGACGTTTGCGTAATCCTGAAACACAAGTGGTATATGATTGTGGTGAAGAACCTGCACTCTGTTTGGGCAGAGGTTATACTGGTCATGAACATCTTGCAGAATTTGGCCTGGTGAACATGAATGCAAGAATGTATGACCCTACAACAAGCCGCTTCTTGTCTCCAGATAACTATGTTCAGTCGGCAACTAATAGCCAGAACTTCAATCGTTACAGTTATTGTATGAACAATCCGCTGAAATATACGGATCAGAGTGGTGAGTTTTGGAATTTTATAATAGGTGCTGCTATTGGAGGAATTGTTAATTGGGCAGCGCATGGATGCAAGTTTAATGCAAAGGGACTTGGTTATTTTGCAACAGGTGCAGTTGCTGGAGCTGTAGGCGCAGGTGTCGCTTCTGGTATGAACGTTGCTATGGCAGGAGGCAGTTTCTGGTCTGGTGCTGCAGGATTAGCACATGGTGTAGCTTCGACAGGTTTTATTGCTGGTGCTGTGACTGGTGTTAGTTCTGGATTTGCTGGTGGATTCCTGTCTGGTGCAGGAAATGCATGGGTAGGAGGAAGTAGTTTTGGCAATGGCTTGTTGTCAGGATTGACAACTGGAGGTATGGATGCACTAGCTGGAGGCGTTACAGGTGGCTTAATTGGTGGCTTTGATGCCTTAGGAAAAGGTACAAATTTTTGGACAGGAAAAGCCAAGCTCGACTTGAATGGTGCATACTCTTGTTCTGGTTGTATGTCATCAAGACCTAAGTTAGGAGAACGTACTATTATGGGAAAATATGTTGGAGATTATGAAGGTCAACATGTCTATGAAAGTTCGATGTTGGGAACGTACTCGGAAAATGGTGGTTATAGTGGTATTACTTTTCCTGATCGAGGAATATGTGTCGGTAAGGGAGTATTTACAGGTTGTTCCGAGAACGGACGCGCTATGATGCAACATGAATATGGGCATGTCCTTCAATATAGAATCGTTGGTGAAAGTAAATATTATCAAGTTATAGCAACGGAAAGTGCTCTGAATATGCGTGGGGTATCTCCATACAATGCAGTTCCGCATGATGTCTTTTGGACAGAGAGCTGGGCGAACTATCTCGCTAAGCAGCATTTTGGAGTAACTTGGCATGGAACAGATGTACTGACAAATCAAACGAGGCTTAGATATTATCCTGCAAAAAATATAAGTAGGGAACTTATGAGGAAAAAATTCGGAATGTAAAATCAGTAACTCTGTGTGGTGATTGAAAGTTTAGGTGTTTTTATTCATCGCACAGAGTATCAAACTTTAAAAACTAGTAATGAGTGTAAAGAGATTAAATGGGAGAATGCTTTTGCTCTGTCTCCTTTTTGTTATTTTCGTCTCTTGTGTTATAGACATAAAGCCAGCAGGCTATTGTGTTAAAAATTGCACAAAAGATACATTGTTAATCGATTTGACAGAGTCCGATACATTGAGCAACGATATGTATTGGAATCTCCATTGTAGAGATACGATAGACTTAATTTCTATGGATACAACTTCCGTGAATGTCCATGGAAAGAAAAATGTAATCTTTAATTATTATTGTGTAGCACCAGGTACAAAGTCTAGAGGTTTCTGGCCAATGAATAGTGATACGTTTTATATATATACTATCAAATGGAGTATTGTAAGAACTTATACGCTAGAGAATATTCGAAAGAAAAAGCTCTATGATAGAAGGTGTGTAACGAAAAAGGATTTTAAAAAACGTTTGTTTGAGTATAGATGACGTGAAAGTATCATCGTAGAATGACAATCGCAAGAGATAAAGATGGTAAGTTTGATACGAATATAAAATATTGAAGCTTATGAAATGTAGAGATCGTATTTTGGGAAAGGTGTTGAATGATGATGTTGCTAAAGTGGTAATGATGTTTGTAGGCTTGTGGCTGTTGGGAACACTTATGTCTCATGCTCAAACCTCATTGTCGAGTAAGCAAGATATTGGCAAACGCCATGAACTATACTTTGGTGTGGGCTTGTTGAATTTGTATGTGATAGATAAACATGACAAACTGACAAAGCCTATTCCATATAGTGGTGACTCGGAATGTTTTGCAATTCCAGTTCATCTAGGAATAGATTATAAGTATCGCCTTTCAAAGAAAGTGTCGGTTGGGGCTTCTGTTGGTTTTACTACTAGTGAATGGTGTAATTATGTTGATGATACGGTAGAACCGTCAGAACCTCGTGGAAATTCGGATTTGTCTTGCATGTATGCACTTCCAGCTATTACCTATACTTGGTTTACATCGGGCTACGGCATCTTTCGCGCTTATTCGGGTGCAGGCTTAGGATTGGCTTTGCTGAAAGAGAAAGTTACTGTGCCTGGCTTTGAGTGTAATCGAACCAAAGCCGATTTGGGATATAATGTGACTTTAGTTGGTATGTCATTAGGTGGAGAAAGTTTTAGGTATTTCTGCGAGTGGAATGCTGGGTGCAAGAGTATGCTCACTGCTGGTTTATTGGTAAGATTCTGAAAAATATAAATCTCGTAAATATGAAGAAGTTAATGTTATTTTTGTTGCTGTTGTTCTCAATAAATGTTACAGCGCAAAACGTAGTGGATTCGGTTTCTGTGGCAGAGACTGATGACGGCAAGCAACTTTGGGGCAAAACCTTGGAGTTGAACAAAAATATTCAGTCTGTGGCAACTTACGACAGTCTTGTCATGGTACTTGCATGTGACACAACCAAGAAAGGAAAACCGATGACTTCAGGCTGTTTGTATGCGTTGAATGCAGAGAATTTAGGTGTCCTTTGGGAGAAAACATTGGATTTGTCGATGTGTACTGTACATTCGATAACAAGCCATGGCGTTTTGTTATCTACTACCTTGAAAAGCAACGGCAAGTCTTTGCTAACGTTGGCTGATAGCAAAACTGGTCAGTCGTTGTGGACTCAATATCTATACCCTGTCTATATCAATGATAGCTTGGATATAGTTGTAGGATTGGATAAAATAGGTTCTAGCAATACCTATGCCTATCGTTTGCATGATGGTAAACTGTTATGGAATGCTGATATTCCCATGACGAGAAATATTGGTTGGGAAAGAGCTGTCATGGTGGACTCTACTCATCTGGTAGTTGTCGGGGATGATATCAACGAGATAGACATAACAACAGGCAAAATGTGGAAGGTCAAGGCTAAAACAGGTATAAAGGACACAAAGGGAATGGCGTTGCTGGCTTTGACAAATGTTGTCTCTGTTGCATCAGCTGTTGGTTTTAGTTCTCCTATTGTGACGTTTTATTATAATCTCAATCCATATACTATTACTGGATTGACTTCAAATATCCTTCAAAAAGACGCTTGCGTCTATGTGAGCGACCGTAACTATTTATATTGTTTGGGTACTGATAGCTTACAGGTGAAGTGGAAGCACAACTTCGAGGACAAGGAGTCCTCTACGGCGGAGCTGATGATGCGAAATGGGAAGGTCTTCATGCTTAACTACGGATATGGGGATAGTATGATGCGTGGACGTATTAAATGTGGCAAGCCTTTCTTGGCTGTTTTTGATGCTTTGACAGGTAAACGGGAGAAATTTTTGCCTTTATATGACAAAAAGCATGTCATGAACGACGGTTTCCTATCGGATAATGGCGTATTTTTGGCTGGCTCGGAAAAGGCGGTATATTGTTCTTTCCAAGATTCGACCATCAATGTCAAGGATTGGGATAAAAAACAATTTGGCTCGTTGTTCTTGATTCCGAATCATGACCTATATGCTTTCCATGGTATGGCTCCAAAACTTACTTTGGTTAAAGCAGGTGCTAGCACTTGCCCGATGCTGACAGATAAAAATAAACTTTGTGTCTTGGATGACCACATGAATATACTTGACACGTATGAGCTTGGTGAGACTTTTGCTGTTCGTTTTAAAATTGATGATGCCATTTGTCTGCAAAACAATGCAGACAAGTCCAATTATTGGTTGATTTATCCTGACGGAACGGCTCTAGCTAAGTTCAAATGGCAACCAAGTCTAGTGAAATCTGCAGAGAATAATAATATCATTGTCGTTTATAAGCATAAAATTTCAACTTTTAAGCTGTAAATAACTAAAGTTTCCCACCCCTACAAAATAGGGCTTTTGAGATACACAATAAGGATAATATTATAAAGTGGATTAGGGAAGGATGGGCTAAGGAAATAATATAGATTTTTTATCATGCAAATAGAAGTAATGAAAAAAGTTTTAGTGTTAATAGGTTTCAACTTATTGTGTTCTTGTAGTGCTTGTGTTATGGATAGGCGTAGTTTCTTTCAAATTAAAAATTGTACCAATGATACATTGATGATAGATTTCTCTGGGGTAGATACATTGAGAGACTGGAAATATTGGAATGAGCAATTGCAGAGCATTGAATTACCTATTGATGCAAAGGCTAAAATGGAGTTTTATAAGGCGACAATTGGTTCAATTGCCTTGCCTGATTCTTGTGTGATTGCGGATCCGGATATGTTTTGCCTTTATGATACTTGTTACATCTATGTAATCAAGTTGCAGGTTGCTAAGTCTTATCCGATGCAGAAAATTCGTGCAGAGAAACGTTATGACAAAAGGACTGTGACAAAAAGTGATTTTTGTGATCGCGTATTTGATTTTAGATAGCATCTCTGAAAGATAGAAATCTGGGCTTCGGGTTTACGGGTGGTGTTTGACTTGTGCACCCTTGTGCTTTTCGGGGGCACCTTTGTGCTCTTACCCGAGCACAAAGGTGCCTTTACCTTGGCGCAATAGTGCCCTTCCAAAGGCGCTTTTGACCTACTTAGCGAACAAGAATATCTGCTGGGTATTCTGTTCTCTTGCTTCCTTATTATAGAAAATGTTTGTAGCGGTATTTATTTGAAAATAGATGTGGTGAATTTTAGAAAAATCTTTATAGCGTAGAAAATTTCAAATCGGAATGCGATTTTACCCTTCACCCTTCATCTTTTCTCCTAAAATGCCGATAAACACAGGAGGTTTGAGGGTGAAGGGTAAAAACGCACCCTTCATCACCCTTCATCGCTCTTCATCTTTTTTGTGTAAGCGGCTCCGCGTTTATACCTTGCATAATAGAAAAA
>ULPT01010014.1_pt1 | contig 12617 bp, 9 predicted proteins | sample 1953751 | NCBI WGS metagenome assembly ULPT01 (sample SAMEA4835636, study PRJEB28245) | human gut metagenome | biome: gut microbiome; material: fecal sample | place: Denmark | collected 2008
GTCTAGCCGTGGAGATCGGGAGAATCGGAAGAAGGCTGAATCTTCGCGTGAACAACGCGATTCAAACTGATATGACCAAAGCCTGCAAGCTCCCCTACTCATCTCCCGATACTCCCGATCTACACGGCCAACCTCATCTCACCCTCCCGATTCTCCCGATCTCCACGGCTAATCCCATCATTTCTACCGATTTCTCACCCATACCCCCGATTCTCCCGATCTACACGGCCAATCCCATCATGCCCGCAACTCCCGCTTCCCAATCACCTTCGCCGGATTCCCGCCAACAACCGTCCACGGCGCAACATCCTTCGTGACGACCGCTCCGGCTCCGACAACCGCGCCCTCGCCGACCGTCACGCCTGGAAGGACGATTGCGCGCGCGCAGACCCAGGAGAATGAATCAATGCAGATTGGCTTGAAGACAAGGGGCTTCAACTTTGAGGTGATATCATGGCTTGCCGTGCAAATGTAGGCGCCTTGGGAGATTGTACTGTGGTCGCCAAGGGCAATCGACGCGACACCGTAGAGCTCCGCTCCATTGGCCACTGCCACGTAATTGCCCACCGTCAGATTCCACGGTGCCCATATCTTCACCCCCGCCGCAATGGCACAGCGCCGCCCGATTCTTGCTCCCCACACGCGCAGAACGGCCGCGCGGTAATAGCGGAAAAGCGGTCCCGCAAAGGGGCGAAAGAAGACGGCGGCAAAGGCAATCCAGACGGCCCGAGCCATTTTGTTCTTCAAGCTTAACGCATCGCGATATCTGCCAATCTCTTCTTCCACACGATCTCCCTTACTGATGACGCCTGAAATAGAACCACCCCAGTCTCTTGATCCAGTAGACCGACGTCGCCCTCAAGACCAGCTTCCGCGTAAGGAAACATCGTGCCGCCTCGGCAAACGAGCCCGTTTCGTCAAAGATCTTCTGGAAGCGCTCGTACATCGCCGGCTTGCGGGCGCGCTGCATTAGCGGCATGTTGCGCATCTGCGCAAGGTCAAGGTCATACGCCCCGCCTTTGACCTTCCCGCTCGCCAGCAGCTCTTCCCAGATTACCGCCGCCGCAGCGGAATTGACCAGCACGAGACTCGTGCCCTTCCCGTCGTCCCATTCGGGATGCGTCGTGGCCACACGCCAGCAATCAGCGAGCGTGAAGTCGGCCACTCGTTCAAGATTCGCATAAGGGCACGTGAAGCAACCGGGCCTCAACGTCACATTCAGGCCAAATCCAAGGAAGTACGCATCACCCCTGAACTTCACGCCCTTCGTCGCAAATTCAGCGCTTACACGGGGGAAGTTCCATCCCGCATCCTTGTTTCGGAACTCATAGCGCATCACCTTGCTGCCAAAGCGCGCCGCCAACTCCTCGACATACGAGGCAAAGATCTCTGGGCGCGGCGTGCCGTGACAAACGAGGTCCATCGTCCAAAGACGCTCCGAACAATCACGCGCCAAGGATTTGATCGCGGCGACCTGGCACGGTGTGCCTGTAAACAGCACCGTGCGCCCCGCCTTCAAGTTTTCAACCGCCTGCTTGTACGCCTTCGTCGGATCGCTCCACACATACTTGCTTTTCATCAGCGGATCCAGCGCCGCAAGGCTCTCGGCCGCCTGATGCCGCACATGACGGAAGTCCTCGCTAAAGGCCGCCCCATAGACAACGCCCCCTTGCCCGATCACATGTTCGGCAAGGACGCGGAAGATTCCGCCGCTCGTGCTTGCCGCGCGCACACGGTCATCCGCATTCCAGACGGCATAGCATCCGCGCGGCAATTTATGCTCGACGCGAACCGTCGGCCCCTCAACGGCGCGCCGCAAGAACGCGAGCGAGCCTGTTCGCGCTTCGTCAAGCTTCAATGAAACCGCGTTCCCGTCGATGTCCCCGTCCAAGCCGACCCTGCCGCAGTCGGCTGCCGCCACCAGCCGATCCGTCAGCCCAAGGACTTGAAGCAACGATTCGATCCGCGACGCATTCCTCATGCCTCTCGGCACGACCGAGAAAAACGGCTTGCCGTTGTTGATGGCGAACGCCGTTCCGTGAAACGAATTTGTCACGACACATTCCGCATGCGCAAAGAGCCAGACGAACTCGCCCGGTCCATATGCGCCATCCCCCATCCGCACGACGGGCAGACCTCGCGCGAACGCCCAACGCCGCGCGAGCGCATTCGTCTCCTCGGACGCGACCAGATCATAAAGGAGCAGAAACGGCCCGTCGGGCATGTTCGCCGGACGCGATGCGACGTCCCGCCATTCCCCGGCATCCAGCAGCAAGGTCGGATCCAGCACATGGCAGACTTCCACGCCCAGCGCCATTGCAGAGACGATGTCAGCCCCGACCTTCTCACGCATGCCAATGGCACTGAACCGCCGCAGCAATCGCTTGAACGTGTAAAAGACATTCGCCGGGAGTTCCGAGACGCCGAAACTTGCCGCATAGCTCACGCATCGTGCATCGTCCGGGGCAAAGTCAAGAAAGTACGGAAGGAGGCTTGACCCCATGCGCGGATTCCACACCTGGTCGCTCCCGACCATGTAGACATCATAGCGCGGCGGGTTCGCGTAGAGCGATGCGACTGAACGATATTCGCCCCCGCATTTAAGATGCGCCTCCGCCCATGCGGAAAACCGTGCAGAACGCGCCCGTACGGTCTCCCGGCGCCTCAGGTTCCTCACGGCCGAAACAGTCGGGAAGAGCCGTTCCTTCACCCAGGTGACAGGCGGCAGCCTGAAGATCGGCTTCTCGCCCGTTCCGCCCACGTGCCGTGGATGCTTGTAGAAGAGATAATCGATGTTCTCGGCCTCGTATCCGAGACTGCGCAACTTCGCCCCCAGGGCGTATGCCTGAAGGTCGGCCCCGAAGTTGTCGCACTTCTGGATGGTTATAATGCCGATGCGCATGTGAACAGAAGAAGCCGAGGCACGCAGATGGCGCATGGACGGCGGACGCCGTCTTACGTATACTTTAGGAGGTTTTCAACAAGAATGCCAACAGTCGTACAGGGATTCGCTTGGTGTGGAGGGTATCCCTGCCAACGGTCGGACAGTCGTCTTGCTCGTTCAATCGCATGATAGGAATGCTCTTTGACTCGCTCAAACACGCCCTCGTCATTCTTTCGATAACCATCTCCAAAGTGATTGCCCAGCAACTCAAACATCTGTTCCCGAGGCAACGCACCGCCTGTCACATCCTGAAAATGGAGAAGGTACCACAATTCAAACGCTTCGTTACTCCACGCGGCATGCCAATTTTCTGACTCCACCATCTTAATTGTATTGTCAAAATCATCCGCCTCAAAACTGTCCTTGTCGAAGACAAGCCAAATGTGGTAATACATGGGAAGACCCTCGGCCCGGCGCTTTGCAATCGCCGCCCGCGCACAATCAAGCAAATCCCTCGTATGTGCGCCCGCACCGACAACCTCGACCTTGCTCCCTGCGCCGCTCTTCATCCGGCGCTTAATTTCCATAAAATAATTTGGCTCTGTCTTTTCACCTTCGCAAACGATAAGAAAATTTCGTTGCACCGGGCGATGGCCCTGACGACGGGAATCATTTTCATGATAGGGCCTCACTCCAAAAACTTTCCGCATCGCCATCTCATGCCTCCCAGAAATTTCCGATATACGGAATCGACCCATAAAGGCCATTCAGATAATTCTTCTCGATCGACGAATCGTTACGTCCCCGCCTTTCTTTCTTAAAGTCAATCAAAGAATAAACATGTGAGACATACTCGCTGTCACGTTCAACAAAATAGACCTGATCTCGGCGGAGAAGACGTTCGTACCGTTTCCTTTCCTCATTGAACACCTTGTCATTCAGCAAATTGGTGTCATGCGTATTAAATATCAGCTGTGCATTCTTAGGGTTGGAATCCTTGGAATTGAACAGCCGGATAATCTGCCGAACAAGAATCGGGTGCAGCCGACAATCCAATTCATCAACCATCATCACGCCCCCAGACCCAAGAGCTTCAAACATGGGGCCGGCCAGGTGAAACGCCTTGAACGTCCCTCGCGACACGATTGAATCCATAGGGAGAGACTGCTCATAGCTCTTTCCTTTTGGATTTTTCAGGTAAACACGAGGTTCCAGGACGCGCGCGTCCCCGACAGGCTTCCCCATCAATGCCGAAAACTCATTTGTCACGTCTTTCTGCTCGATCTCAATGCGGTCGATGGTCTCGTCCGTCCGCATCAGAAAAGAGAAAATCTGGTCCCGATGGCGATTCTCCACGATCATTCTTGACGTCTGCACGTTTGCTGCATCGCTGTCCGCCGAGAAGACCATCATCCGGCCAAAGCATTCCTGAACGATTTCCATCGCCTCCGGAACCGCCAGCATAGACGCTGTTGACAAGAACAGCGCATTGGGCCGCGTCTTCTCCACGATGAGCCGGTCCGCCTTTTCAAATGCGGCAGACGGCTCAATTACATCTCGTCCTCCTTTTTGATCGCGCACGAACAGCTCCACCTCCCGCGCATGCCTTCGCGTCAGCTCTTTGCGATAGAGCCACTCCTCCAACACCTTGACGCCTGTCGCCGCAAAGCCATACCGATATTGAATCCCCGCATGGACAAATACAATTTCCATCCGCGAAGGAGGAGGCTCGCATTCCCACTTCGCCACGTGCAAGAAAGGCGAGACAGGCACACGCGCATTTGTCAGGCTCCCAACTGCCGAGCTTCGGACAAACTCCGTGAACAAGTGAAACGAGCGCAGCAGATTAGACTTACCACTTGCATTCGCTCCATAAAAGGCGATGACCTTCAACGCACGTCTTGGATCTGGGCCATCACAAACTGGGAAAGACGCCTCGTCGATCCGTTCCTTACACGTTCTAACGGCCGTTAAATCAAGAGTCTCGCAACCCCGAAAAGAGAACATGTTCTCAACAGTAAATCGCAATAACATCTTCTGCCTCCTGTCAGCACATGGGCATTATACCAAATCTACTTCTCATCCTGCGTTCTTCCCTCTTCTTCATCATCACGTCATAAGGCCCCTGTTAACGGTTCGCGGACAAATATCCTCCCTCTACCCCGACATGCATGCACTGCGCCCCGCCGGCCATTGCGAAGATCACGATTGACACAAGGCCGACGAGCAAATAGGGGATCAACAACCTCCGCGTCCGCTTCCTAATGAAATCGGCAAAGCCCATCTCCCGCCAAAGCCACCCGGAGACAAAAAAGAACGCCGGCATGTGATAGAAGTAAATCAGAAAGTAGCCCCCCCCCGGCAAACCTGCCGATCCACACCTTCAACCATGCCGGTTTTCTCTATCCCTTCCGGCAAATCATGCCATAGCCCTCGACCATCGCCTTGCAGGCCGCTTCCCACGTGTATTTCTCCTCGACGAGTTTCCGCCCGCGCGCGCCCATTGCACGCAACTCCTCCCGCGTCAACGCGGTCGCTTCGCGTAGCGCCGCGACAAGGCTTTCTTTCGGCGGGAGGTCAATCCACCAGCCGCACTTTCGCGTCATCAACTCGCGCCACGGCGCTCCCTTCGTTGCAATCACGGGAAGGCCAGCGGCAAGTCCCTCCGCAATCGTAATCCCGAAGTTCTCGCTGACGCTCGGATGGATGAGAAGGTCTGCCGAACGATAGTTTTTCCACTTCTCGACATCATCCAGCATATCGACAAAACACCACTGCTCTCGAATGCCTAGCGCCTCAAGACACGCAACGACCTCGGCCTTATGTCCGTATGCATCAGGCCCCACCACTCTCATCACCCAGCCGCGCGGCCGAACACGCGCCCAAGCGTCGGCGAGCGCCAACAGACCTTTCCCCGGATGGAGCCGTGAAAGGAAAATGGCTGTCTTCACGGCGGAACCATGCGACCTAGGCGGCATCGCATCGGGCTGCGTCACGCCATTCGGCGAGAGAATGCAAGGCTGCGTCAATCCCTGGGCGCGTACGCTCTTTTCTTCCAGCGCGGCCGTCACATGGAAAGCGACCGCGCCCAGCAAGTCGCGTCTCTGGTAGAGAAGCAACGCAAGGCGCTTCTTCCACCGCTTGACGCCCAGTGCCCACGGATCCAGCATTCCCCTTGGACTCACGACATAAGGGACATGATATTTTCGACACGCCACCGCAACGTTATGAAGCCCCCAATGCCAAAGCCCCTGAAGATGCACAAGATCATAGTCCGCCACATTTACGCGCGCACCACGTAAGACCTGTACCTTCCCCCTGTCCTCAAACGGATGGCGGCCATTCAAGACCAGAAGCGTGACGTTCACGCCCGCTCGGTCCAACGCGCGGCAAAGCCCTTTCACCGAGCGCGTGGGGCCTCCACTTGCCGGGTTGATGCCCGTTGTCACGAGAAGGACGTTCATCCCTGCATCACCGCCCGTGGGCAAGTCAAACACGCTCTTCAAATCCACGGAAGTGGACATTGAGTTCATGAAGCGGCGCAAGGAGCGTTCCCAGCGGCTGTCCCGCCGTCAATTTCGCAAAGGCATTGACGTCCTTCGGGAAACACTTGCCGCCGTAGCCGCACTTGCCGTCAGGCCCTGGAACATGGGTGTGCATGTCGTTAATATAGCCTGACAGCAGACACCCCGTGTGGACTTTCGCCCAATCGGCGCCCATCTTCCCGCAGTACTCCCTGACCGCATTGAAGTAGGTCACCTTATATGCGCCGAAGACATTGTGCGCGTACTTCGTGATTTCCGCCTCCAGGGGCGACATGACCGTGAATTTCTTTGACGGGAATACCTTGATGAGCAGATCGACCGCGCCCGTAAAAACCATCGTCTGCCGCTTGAAGTCCTCGATGTGCGTCCGTTCCGTCAAGAACTCAGGCATATAGCAGACCTGATGCCCCGTTTCTTTCGAGAGCCTTGCCGACGAGCCCGGCAAGATCGTCGTGCGGACAAAGACCGGCACGTACGGAAGCCCCTTGATGAGTTCCTTCATAAGCGTTAGATCCTGTGTGCCGTCATCTTCCGTCGGCACGTGGATCTGAAGGAAGGCGATGTCGATCCGCGAAAGGTCATCGTGGTACCCCTTCGGCGGATCAGACACAAGGATTTTCACGTCTTTGTTGTTTTCCTCAAGCCACGCCTTCAACGCGCCGCCGACGAATCCGCAGCCGACGATTCCAACCACTATCTGTTTGTTCATAAATTTCCACCAATCTCCGTTGACAATCCGAACTTAAACATGCATGAGACCATTTCCAACGCCAAACCCGCAGACTTGCCATTTTTCACGGAAAAATCGACCCGCTCTTCAATTTATTCCTTCACAATTTACAATCCACATTCCTTCGCGGCAAGAACCCGCCGCCATCCGCCTCGACGAGGAGGCGGATCTTCCCGCTCGGAGCCTTGACCAAGTCTTTTGAATCTTCAATCGTGAATCCCATCGTCCGCAACTCCGGAATAATCGAGTACGCCTTCTCCCTGATAATCGACTTCTCTTCTTCTGTCAGGGGATTCACGACCTGAACGCGAAACTCCAGAGAGTTTCCATGCTTAATCAACTGGTAGGCCAAGATCTTCGGCAATTCCTCCGCGCAGACCATAAAAGTGTAAACCTGAAAGCGCAATCCGCTCGGCAAGGCGACGACATCGCTCCCGCGTCCATAGACCTCACCGATTGTCCGCACACGGCCATCGTCCGTATAGGTACAGTCCTTCAAATAATCACCAATCTGATACCTAAAAAGCGGCAGATAGTCTTTCGTCAGAGTCGTCACAAGCGCCAGATCGCCAACTCCATCATTCACCGTCTGCAACACCCGATAACGCAGAAAGACATGATAGCGGCCGTCTTTTGCCATGTAGGCCATCTGACCCGCATCCATCGCTCCGTATTCCATATAGACAGGCGAACCAAAGAACGCAGAAATTTCCGCTCGTTCATGAGCCATCAGGGGGCCTGCCGTGCAAATGATGCACTTCAGCCCCGGCAACCTCACGGGGACTCCACGCATTTTCGCGAACCTAACCAAGGCCAAGAGCGACGCCGAATAGGCAACGATGACTTCTGGCTGATAACGCCGAAGCTTGCCGAGAATAAAGTCCAAGTAGCGTGGTGACAGGTCACACGCATCTTCCCGATAGGAATTGTTAAGCCAGTCCTTGCATCGACGCATAAAGAACTTGATCTTCGAGGAGAAACCATGCCCATAAAAGTGCCGATGCCCCCAGAAAAGGAACACCCGGTCGCCCGGCAGGAAGCCAAGCCCCGCGCGCGCCATCAAGATACAGGCGCTCACCCGTTTCCCCTGCTCCGGATACGTCCCGAAGCGCAACGGCTCCCCCGTGGCTCCGCCTGTCACGCTCGCATGGAATGTGCGATTGGATTGGCGCATAACGAGATTCGGATGTGTCTGAAAGTCACTTTTCCTGAGGACAGGCCATTTCGCGTATTCCTCAAAAGATGCGATGCGGTCAGGCAGGCGATGTAATTCCTTCCACCATTTGTAGAACGGTACATTCGCAACAGCATCCGACCACACCTCATTGAGCTGCCGGAGCTGGTAGGCATCCACATCGCCCTGAATACAAAACGACCAACACTCACCACCCTCTCTCAACCCACGCATGATAGCGGGGAGCCGCAGGATTCGCGTAGTGACTTTATGCAATTTCATCTGCCATGTCCTTCATTCTATTGGTCGTGGAGATCAGGAAAACAGATTTCAGGCCGCAGCACTTCAAACATGCCATCGAACAGACGGCGACTCTTTTCTCCTCGCCTATTCTGGCCTCAGTTGTATTGCATTTTATCATATCTCAATCCGGGCGGAATGTTCGGTTTGTCCGACCAAGACGAAACACCTTCGAATGGATTTCCTCATGACAATGGCAACGGCCTTAACCTTCACGGGGAACGGGATCTTCTTGTTTTTGAAATGCGGCGCAATTTCACGTGCAAACGGATCGTGTTGGATGAGCCCGCGATACAGTTCCGCGATGAACCATTCCTGATGATCATACCATGATTGGACGTCAAAACGATCCTTGAACTCGTCAACTGCGTCCAGAGCCGCAAGCTCCAACATCGTACGCATACATTTCGGACAATGATGCGTGCAATTTTCGTTGTTTTCGTTAATCTGCCAACAAACCGACAGGAACTTCTTCGCCGGCTCGTAAGTAAGAAGATGCCTGACCTTCTCACATCGATTACACGCCACGCCATCCAATCGAAGCTCAAGACTGCCCAATGAGACAAACGACAAGAGAAGATACTCATAATGAGCAGGATCGGCAGCCACGCCCGCAGCCAAGTTAAATCCTCCAACATCATACCCCGACGCAATGTAAAATCGACTCCAGAATTTTTGCATTGCAAAAATGCAGAAAAGATTCCCAAACGTTATCGAACCATCAAACGCCAAATCAGGCAGACAGCCTCTATCATAATTCGTATCCCCGACAATGAGCCCACAGCCAATAAAATCAGTAAACGACTTCGCTTGTTTCTTGAGATTGTGCCACCCCATGGCTCGCGTCTCCGCCGTCTCGTCTACAGATGTAACGCCGTGCATATTCCAGACACAGCCGTGCGTGATATCCTTGTGGGCGGCAAAGACATGAAGGCTGTCCACGCCACATGACACGCCTGTGCCGACATGATGTTCATTGTCTGGATGCGCAATCTCATTCATCAGCGGAACGGAAATCTCGATTGGCTTGATGCCGTTAATTTTTGAGAACGCCGGCAAGAACTGATCTGTCAATTGCTCATAGAGCCGTCGCGTCATCGGCACTTCGGAAACAATTCCGTGTCCTTTTCGTAAGGCATAATGCAACAAGCCGATTACAAATGCATCCGAACGCTCATCACACAAATACCGACCGTACTTTTCATCGACCTCAAACCAAAGGGGACGCCCTTCCCGCCCATCGACTACGATGTCTGCGGAAAGACGTGACTTCCCATCCTTCGATTCAACCGTCAGTTCCTTGATTTCGACCATGCTTCGCCCTCCCCATTCCTGTACCATCAATACCACGTCCTGACATGCGCGAAGCAATCGAGTTTCTTGTGTTCCGCGCACCAGTTGACGACATCTTCCGTATACCCGCCAAACAAGCCTCCAAAATCATATTGCAGTTGCGTGATACCTTCGCTTGTCGCATTGATCTCCACGACGCAAATCGAACCGTCCGATCTCTGGACAAGATCAAAGCTTAAGAGATTGTAATCAAGTATTCTTGAATGAATCGCCTTTGCCGTTTCGACCATTTTTGCAAAACCGGGATATTGTAAACCATGGAACACAAGACCACTTGTCGGATGCGTCCCAAACCGCTTGCCGTTGTAATCGTAGGCGAACGACCCCAAGCGGCCTTTCTCGTCAACGCACACGCACAAACCGCCTTTCATCATATTATCGACAACAACATCCGTCACCCCCATGCGCAACATCGAACGGCAGACGACAATCTCGCCATTCCACGGACACCGCATCGTCATCATACGAATCGTATTGATTGATGCGGGGTTGAATTGCGCCGCAAATTCGCATTGGCCGATCTTTCTCTGAACAAGATATCCCCCTCCCCCGTTCCTTTCAATCCATTCCGGCGTGAAGTCGTTGCGCAACTCGACACCATATCCACCCGACGCACAGCATGGCTTCCCGACAAACTCACCCTTCAAGCGCTTTGCCGCGTTTTCCATGCTTATCCAGTTTAAGTCGCCATCGAAGAAACTGCCACGCACAAAGCGCACGACCGTCTCAGGTTCACATCCTTTCGGCACAAAGCGAAAAAGTGCCCCTTTGTCCTCCGAACCACATCCTGATTGGTTGCAATCATTCATGATGCGTTCGATAACGGCAAAAAAGATGTCTTCTGGGCAGAATGTGTAATCTTCAATCCCCGTCAGATTGACATGCAGACGTAGCCAACGATCGCCGCTCGTCTGCCCCATGCGCGACCAAAGTTCGCGATGACGGCGAGACAGTTCGGGGTTGACCGGGCGAAAGAACTCTGGATGCTCCTTCTCGACCGCCATTGACTTGCGCCTATACGCATGCATTATGCGTCGACGCATCAATCCGTGCAGCGTGTCGTTCAGCATTTTCTTGATACGCATCTTGACTTCAGGCCTCCTCTTTCTTCCTCTCTTTATTCCACGGATCAACCTGCCTTTTGAACGGCGCTATCCTTCGTTTTTTCCGTTAGTAAATCCCGAATGCGAGACTCAACGCCGCTCCACACCCGAGCGCGTTCGTCCCCCGACAAGATAAAATGCCACCCCAGCCCAACGAACACGAGAACGAACGTCATGGGAAGAAAAACAATCCTTCCTAAGCCCGATGCAACGCAAATACGCAACAGGACGGGAAGAAGCGATGACAAAAGGACTGTGACGACAATTGGGACAAGCACCACGCGACACCATTGAACGGCATGAATCTGCAACAAACGTTTCGCGAGGGCAATCCGGCAACAGCAAATGAAGAAACTCGACACGATGAAAGCCCCTCCTACTGCATCAATGCCCATGCCGCAAGCCCATGCCAGAAACGCACTCACGACGGTCAGGATGTAGCAGATGCCGATGGAAAGCTGAAGTTGCCGATTTTGCCCGCTGGCCAAAATGGCATAGTGCAAGCCATTGGTCAGCTTGTCAATCACATAGGAGAAGGTTATGCAGATGCAGATTTCAGCCGTGTGGAGAGGTGGATTCACGAGCCAGAACGTGAGGAAGTCATCCATGACGAGAACCATTGGCATCGCAATGAGTACAACAAGACATGTCGAGTACTTGCAACAGGCAAGTGACAGTGTTTGCACGGAATGACGATCCTCCTGACCATACGCCGTGGAAATTGCAGGAGAAAAAGCCCCGTCCACTTCATTCGCAAATGTCTGGGCACGCCCGGCCAAAGACATGGAAATGGCGAAAGGTGCGTTCATCCCCACGCCATAACACTTGTTGACCAAAAGCGCCATCCCTTGATTTCGACACGCAAAACTATATGCGCCCAAGAATTCCCACCCGGAAAACTTCGCCAACTCGCGAAGACGGCTGAAATCAAGCATATAGCCCAATCTGAATCGGCACTCCGGGAAACGTATCAAGGCGCGGACGGCAATCGCGATGCTAACGAACGATCCCTGAAAACATAACCACATAGCCACCCAAACAAACCAATCCCCTGGATGAACAAGCATATAGTACAAGGCCCCGACATACGCCGTCGTCTGAAAAACCTGATAAACCGTCAATTCTGCAATGTACTGATAGGCTGTATAAAGGGCTCGGAAAGGGACGCAAACCATTGAGATGAAAGCCGAGACACAAACCCATCGCCAAACGGCAATGCAGTCTGAGACTTTCTCTGGCGGAATCGACAAATAGTGGCGGATGCAATACACCATGATTGGATAGCCAACCACCATCAGTACACCCGCAAGCGCCAAGTGGACGACAACCGCCAAGTTAAACCATCTGCAGCACTCCTCGCCCCCTTCTGCCTGTCCATCCTGTCGCCCAATCGAGATGGCAAAAAACCGACAGACCGAACGGGCCAACGTATCATTGACCAACGTCACAAGGACAACCAGGCCGGCAATCAAGCCCAACAGGCCATAATCTTCCGCCCCCAGCACGGCGAGCGCCCATCGACTCGTCA
>ULPT01035975.1_pt1 | contig 12607 bp, 9 predicted proteins | sample 1953751 | NCBI WGS metagenome assembly ULPT01 (sample SAMEA4835636, study PRJEB28245) | human gut metagenome | biome: gut microbiome; material: fecal sample | place: Denmark | collected 2008
GCGAAGCTCGCCGCAAAGGAGTCGGGCATCAAAAAGGGAGATATATATAAGGCGCTGGTCTGACCGGCGTGAAAGGAGCACAAAATGGCAGAGTATTTTGCATCCCATCCGTATGTAGTCGCGATCCTCGTCGCACTTGCGCTGCTGACGGCATTCGTCTGCGTCAAGGCGGCTCAGGCGAGCGCCAAAAGGCACGCTGAGAACGAAAAGATAATAAACAAACTCAAGGAGGATAACCGCCTTCGCAACAAATTTGCTGTCCTTACTCAGCAGCTTATTGACAGCTCCGAGCCGACTGAGCTTTTTAAGGGCGTTGCGCTGAATCTCGACAGGCAGATATCCGACGCCGAGGATATGGAGCAGGCGTTCGCCGCCCTGAATCAGGAGCAGCGCGAGATCTATGCGCTCTGCTATGTCGCTGAGGACGGCAGGGAGCGCCTGAGTGATTTCTTCGCCGTGAACGGCAGCCCGCTGACGGATACGGCTCTTGAAGCGGTCAAAAAGCTGCTGCCCGCCGCCGCAGAGCCGTTCGGCAAAGAATTCCTCGCCTTTGACGGCAACGACGAGACGACCTCATTCGTGCAGAGTGATATCGAGCAGTGGGATCTGGATTTTGCCGCCGTTATCGCCGCCTCTCCGATAGAGCAGGTCGGCGGAGCTTATATTGCCGCCAACGCCGACAAATTCATCTGAATAAACAGCCTTCCGCATTTCCATAATATAGCGGGAGGCGATTTTTATGCAATTCAAAGGAAGCAAAACGGAGGCTAACCTCATGGCGGCGTTTGCGGGCGAATCGCAGGCGAGGACGCGATACGATATCTACGCCTCGCAGGCAAAGGCGGACGGCTATGAGCAGATAGCCGCAATATTCACCGAGACGGCGAGCAACGAAAAGGAGCACGCCGAGATATGGTTCAAGCGCCTGAACGGCGGTTCAGTGCCCGGCACGGCGGCAAATCTGCTTGACGCTGCGGCGGGCGAGAACTATGAGTGGACGGAAATGTATAAGGAATTCGAGCAGACTGCCGAGCAGGAGGGCTTCACCGAGCTTGCGATACTTTTCAGGATGGTCGGCAGCATTGAAAAATCACACGAGGAGCGCTTCAGACGGCTCAGCGGCAACCTGCAAAAGGGAATCGTCTTTGCCCGCAGCGGCGAGACTGTCTGGCTTTGCCGCAACTGCGGATATCTCCATGTCTCCTCCGAGCCGCCGCAGCTTTGCCCCGTATGCAAGCACCCACGCTCGTTCTTTGAAATTAAAGCGGACAACTATTGAGCATAAACCTACAATGTAAATGGTTAAAAATAGTTACAAAACGCTCATTTTTCAAATTCGGAATATTTTTTGACTTTCGGAGTGCTATAATCGGCTACGGTAAGAAATATAAGGAGGGACGGTAAAAATGAAGACTTCAAAAGTAATTCTTGCTTTGACGGCGCTTGTGCTTGCGGCTGCAATGCTGCTCTCGGCCTGCGGCGTTAAGGACGACAGCAAAACGACCGCTGCCGGCACTTCATCGGCAGGCGAACCCGCAATGACAGAGGAGCCGGCCACCGAGGAGCCGACCACGGCAAAGCCGAAATATTCGCCGAGCGACAAGCTCATAGCGCTCACCTTTGACGACGGACCGAGAAGCTCGACCACAAACCGCGTGCTCGACCTGCTTGAGCAGAACGGCGGCGTTGCGACCTTCTTCCTCGTCGGCTACAATATCCCCGATAATGCCGAGGTCATCAAGAGAGCCGCCGCAATGGGCTGCTCCATCGGCAACCATACAAAGGATCATAAGATCCTCACCAAGTGCAGCGCCGATACGATCAAGGCGCAGGTGAACGGCGTTAATTCGCTGCTGCGCGACATGGGCGTTGAGCCCACGCTCTTCCGTGCACCCGGCGGCGCATTCAAGGGGGTAAAAGATCAGATAGGTATGCCCCTCATCCAGTGGTCGATAGACACCGAGGATTGGAAATTTAAGGACGCGTCGCATAAGGGCAGGAGCGCCGAGGAGCGCACCGCCGACCTCAACAGGATAGCCGATATGGTATTCTCGCAGGCAAAGGGCGGCAGCATAGTCCTCATGCACGATATCTATGATTTCACCGCAGACCTCTGTGAGATAGTCATCCCCGGCCTCGTCGAGAGGGGATTCAAGCTCGTCACGGTCGATCAGCTCTTTGAGGCATACGGCGAGAAGCTCGAGAACGGCGTTGTCTACTACAGCGCAAAACTCCCCGAGCCCTCCGCCCGCCCCGCAAGCGCGGAGCCGATAGCTGCGGGCAAATACACCGTGTCGACGAGCGGCAGCGTGCTCAATATGAGGGTCAGCCCCGACGCGGACAGCCAGGTGCTTGAGAAAATACCCAACGGCACGATAGTCGAGGTCACGAAATCCGTGCTCGGCTGGGCTTATGTCACATATAATTCGGCTCAGGGCTGGGTCAGCTCGGCATATCTTGTTTAGTAAGAACTTTAAGGCGGTCGGTGAAACGGCCGCCTTTATTCTTTAAAAAAGTTGATATTCCTATTGACATTTTGAATTGCCTGTGATAAAATAGCTTGCGTTCCAAATCCTGCGGGTGTAGTTCAATGGTAGAATCCCAGCCTTCCAAGCTGGTTGTGTGGGTTCGATTCCCATCACCCGCTCCAAGATTCAGGAATCATATGCGCTTGTAGCTCAGCCGGATAGAGCAACTGCCTTCTAAGCAGTGGGTCAGGGGTTCGAGTCCCTTCAAGCGCGCCATGGCTGCGATCTCGCAGCCAGTATTTGGTGGCTGTAGCTCAGCTGGTTAGAGTGCCAGGTTGTGGCCCTGGAGGTCGTGGGTTCGAATCCCATCAGCCACCCCATTTAAAGAGCAGTACGCAAAGCCACGGCTTTGCGTATTTTAATATAACGATATTTTGGGGCGTAGCCAAGCGGTAAGGCACGGGACTTTGACTCCCGCATTCGCTGGTCCGAATCCAGCCGTCCCAGCCAGAAAAAAGCACTTCTTCGGAGGTGCTTTTTTCAACGAAATCCACCCTTCGGGTGGGTGAAATATTGCTTCGCAATGTGAAATGCGCCTGACGGCGCGTGAAATCGCTGCGGCGGTGGGTGGATTTCATTTCACTTTCTGCGCAGCAGAAAATTTCACGACCGCGGAGCGGTTATTTCACATTTTGTGCATGCAAAATATTTCACTTGGCAAACTCTTCTGTTTAAGCTATAATGAGATTTGAAAGGCGGTGTTGATATGGCTGATTCCAAGCTGCGAGACATGTCGACCGAGTTTGCGGTTAAAGTAATAAAAGTGTGTGATTCTGTTAAAGGCCATTATTCTCTTGTTAATCAATTAGAGCGTTCGGCGACATCGATCGGCGCAAACATCTGAGAAGCCGCATATGCACATGGGAAAGCGGATTTCATTGCAAAACTTCAAATATCCCTGAAAGAATGTTATGAAACCGAATATTGGATCGAATTATTTTCCAAAGCTGAACTGCTTGATGCCGATACGGCAAAAGAGCTTTTAAATCTTTGCGGAGCACTTCGCAGAATCCTTATTGCCTCCGTCAACACAGCCAAAACCAACAAAAAAATAATCCTACAACAGAAAATTAACGCGCTCTCAACCGCCGGTTGAGGCGGAATTCAACCGACCGTTTAGTTGAACAACCATCGGATAATTGACTGCCGCCGTTTTGCGGTGATACAATCAAGTCGCCAAAACGAAAGGAGGCAGTTAATTTGTTTAACAGCAAAAAAGAATTGACAAGCACGGAGGTGTCCTCGATGAAGATCGGCAGCAATATTGCCGCATTGAGAAAGGAAAAAGGAATAACGCAGGAGGAGCTTGCAAATGCCCTCGGCGTGTCGGCTCAGGCGGTCTCGAAATGGGAGAATAACAGCTCCTGCCCCGACGTTTCGCTGCTCACGGTTATTGCGGATTATTTCGGAGTCACGGTCGACGCGCTCCTGCGCTCGGGCGCGGAGGAGATAACGCGCGCTGACCCGCCCTCGACCGAGAATAATGCTGCTGCGGTGCGCGGCGGCAAGCGGAATGTCCGCATAAAGGTCACACAGCCGAACGGCAAGGAAACAAATGTAAAAGTACCGTTCGGAGTCGTGAAAATGGGGCTGCGGGTCGGCAATGTGTTCGGCCTGCAAAGGGATGCCGCGGATAAGATCGGCGCCCTGCTCGACGACCCCGCAGCGGCGGCGGATATCCTCAGTGTTGACGGCGAAAACGGCGAGCACGTCACAATAAGCATCGAATAAGGATCTTGAATCCCGCGTTTTAAAGGCTCCCTTTACACAAGGGAGGCAAGTGCAATTTTTTGGCGCATATTTTGTGGGACGGCGTCCTCGACGTCCCACAAAATAATCCCAATGTGGAATTATCCACGTATGGGCGAACTATGCTCGCCCGCCTAAATTTGCACATTGCCGCAGCATTAAACTGTTGCTCGCCTCTTAGGCTCCCTCCTGAGGGAGTATTGCCGAAAAAAGCATTCCGCCTGCGGCACACCTCATCCGTCTCGCTCTGCTCGACACCTTCTCCTCAAGGAGAAGGCGAATGAGGCTGTCAACTCAGCAATTTTTAATCGCCGGACTCTTATCCGACAACAAAAAAACGGCGGGGATGACCGCCGTTGATTTTTGCTTTACTTTTTATACTCAAATGTCTGCTCTTTTTCTAGGGCTTTGAGGTAGCGGCGGCATTCCGCCTTGGCTTTCTCGAGGTCGAGGTCGAGATAGTTGCCGCATTCCTTTCTTGACGCGCCGAAAACCTTGCCCTCATAGGCGATGATGTCGGCGAGAATTCTCTTTGTCACGGCGAGCACGCGGGCGTTGTCGGCGTTGCGTACCAACAGATAGAAGCCCGTGCGGCAGCCCATCGGCCCGAAGTATATCACGTCGCCGCCGATCTCTGAATTTCTTACGAAAGTCGCAAACATATGCTCCACGGTGTGCGCCGTGGTCGTATCCATATAATCGCCCGAATTCGGCACCCTCGTCCTCATATCATAAGTCGTGATGTCGCCGTCAATGCGCGAAACATATATGCCCTCGGTCAGCAGGTCGTGATCGACGGTGAAGCTCGTTATCCTGTCCATAAAGCACCCCTCTGTTATTTTTGTCAGCCACAAGTATACACCACGGCGGGCGAATTTTCAACCCCCGGGCGGCATTCGGATACATAAAAACGCCTATATATGTTAATAGTTACTAAAAAGCAAAGTAAAAAAGCTATCAGTTTTTTCTAAAAACATATAGCAATTTGCGGAATTATCTGATATAATCTTTTTTGGCTCAGTGCGCCTTTGCGCACGGCTTTAGGAAGTTAATAATTTTATATGGAGGTATATTAATGGCTCACAAGTATGTTTACCTGTTCTCAGAAGGCAATGCCGACATGAGAGAGCTGCTCGGCGGTAAGGGCGCTAACCTCGCCGAGATGACAAACATCGGTCTCCCCGTTCCCCAGGGCTTCACCATCACCACCGAGGCCTGCACTCAGTACTATGAGGACGGCAGAGAGATCAACCCCGAGATCATGGCAGAGATCAACGAATACATCGTCAAGATGGAAGGTATCACCGGCAAGAAGTTCGGCGATAAGGAGAATCCTCTCCTCGTTTCCGTTCGTTCCGGCGCCCGTGCATCCATGCCCGGCATGATGGACACCATCCTTAACCTCGGCCTCAACGAGGACGTTGTAGAGACTATCGCTGAGAAATCCGGCAATCCCCGTTGGGCTTGGGACTGCTACAGAAGATTTATCCAGATGTATTCCGACGTCGTTATGGAAGTCGGTAAGAAATACTTTGAGCAGCTCATCGACGCCATGAAGGCGAAGAAGGGCGTTACCCAGGACGTTGAGCTTACCGCTGACGACCTTAAAGAGCTTGCAGGCCAGTTCAAGGCTGAGTATAAGGCAAAGATCGGCAAGGATTTCCCGACCGATCCCAAAGAGCAGCTCATGGGCGCTATCAAGGCTGTTTTCCGTTCATGGGACAACCCCAGAGCAAACGTCTACCGTCGTGATAACGATATCCCCTATTCATGGGGCACCGCTGTTAACGTCCAGTCGATGGCATTCGGCAACATGGGCGATGACTGCGGCACCGGCGTTGCTTTTACCCGTGACCCCGCTACCGGCGCTAAGGGCCTCTTCGGTGAGTTCCTTACCAATGCACAGGGCGAGGACGTCGTTGCGGGCGTCCGTACTCCCATGAAGATAGCCGAGATGGAGCAGAAGTTCCCCGAGGCGTTTGCCGAGTTCAAGAAGGTCTGCGAGACCCTCGAGAATCACTACAGAGATATGCAGGATATGGAGTTCACCGTTGAGCACGGCAAGCTCTTCATGCTTCAGACCAGAAACGGTAAGAGAACCGCTCAGGCCGCTCTCAAGATCGCTTGTGACCTCGTTGACGAGGGCATGAGGACTGAGGAAGAAGCTGTCCTTATGATAGACCCCAGAAACCTTGACACCCTCCTTCATCCCCAGTTTGACGCTAAGGCGCTCAAGGCCGCTACCCCCATCGGTAAGGGCCTCGGCGCTTCTCCGGGCGCTGCCTGCGGCAAGATCGTCTTCACCGCTGAGGACGCAGAGGCTTGGAAGGCAAGAGGCGAGAAGGTAGTCCTTGTCCGTCTTGAGACCTCCCCCGAGGATATCACCGGCATGAAGGCTTCACAGGGCATCCTGACCGTTCGCGGCGGTATGACCTCTCACGCAGCCGTTGTTGCCCGCGGCATGGGCACCTGCTGCGTTTCCGGCTGCTCCGATATAGCTATGGATGAAGAGAATAAGAAGTTTGTCCTTGCAGGCGAGACCTTTGTTGAGGGCGACTACATCTCCATCGACGGCTCCACCGGTAACATCTACAAGGGCATCATCCCCACCGTTGACGCTTCCATCGCAGGCGAATTCGGCAGGATTATGTCCTGGGCTGATAAATACAGAACCCTCAAGGTTCGCACCAATGCAGATACTCCGAGAGACGCTAAGAAGGCCCGCGAGCTTGGCGCAGAAGGCATCGGCCTTTGCCGCACCGAGCACATGTTCTTCGAGGCTGACAGAATCGCTGCTTTCCGTGAGATGATCTGCGCAGATACTCTCGAGGAGAGAGAGGCTGCTCTTGATAAGATCATGCCCTATCAGCAGGGTGACTTCGAGGCTCTCTATGAGGCTCTTGAGGGCTGCCCCGTAACCATCCGCTTCCTTGATCCTCCTCTTCATGAGTTCGTTCCCACCGAAGAGGCCGATATCGAAGCTCTTGCGGCTGCTCAGAAGAAGAGCGTTGACGACATCAAGACCCTCATCGCTTCTCTCCATGAGTTCAACCCCATGATGGGTCACAGAGGCTGCCGCCTTACCGTAACCTATCCCGAGATCGCCAAGATGCAGACCAAGGCTGTCATCCGTGCAGCTATCAACGTCAACAAGGCGCATCCCGATTGGAATATCAAGCCCGAGATCATGATCCCGCTGGTCGGCGACGTCAAGGAATTCAAGTTCGTTAAGAAGATCGTCGTTGAGACCGCTGACGCCGAGATCGCAGCCGCAGGCAGCGACATCGGCTACGAAGTCGGCACCATGATCGAGATCCCCAGAGCTTGCCTTACCGCTGATGAGATCGCCGCAGAGGCTGACTTCTTCTGCTTCGGCACCAACGATCTTACTCAGATGACCTTCGGCTTCAGCCGTGACGATGCAGGCAAGTTCCTCAACGCTTACTATGACACCAAGATCTTTGAGAACGATCCGTTCGCAAAGCTCGATCAGAAGGGCGTCGGCAAGCTCATGAAGATGACCCTCCAGCTCGGCAGACCTGTCAATGACAAGCTTCATTGCGGCATCTGCGGCGAGCACGGCGGCGATCCCACCTCCGTTGAGTTCTGCCACAATATCGGCCTTGACTATGTTTCCTGCTCACCGTTCCGCGTTCCCATCGCAAGACTTGCAGCAGCTCAGGCAGCTATCAAGAGCCACAAGGCATAATCTAAAGCATATAATTAGAACTCCGTCCGGTGCAAACCGGGCGGAGTTTTTGCTTGTGTGAATTGTTGAACCGGGATATTCCGACCCGCATATGCAAAAGCGGGCGGCTTAATGCCGCCCGCGGAGGGATAAAACTGTGCAAAGCCGATTGCACGGTCAACTTATTTGCCGAAGATCTGCGCTATGGGGTCATAGCCGAGAGCGAAATATTTGAACGCCCAGATTATCGGGTTGAATTTGAAGAAAATAACGTCGACCACGGTGACAAACGCTCTGAGGAAGGTCGAGAGGTCGTGAGTCTCGGGCACGTCGACCTTGTCGAATTTCTCGCCCGCCACGTTGAGCACGAAGGGCTGGGAATAGCAGATGCCGTCGCTGCCGGTGACATAGAATCTGACATACAGGCTCGGCTCGTCGAGCAGGTCGGAGGCGTGCAGGTCAAGGGTAGCCTTGCCGCTCTTGATATTCCCTTCACGCTTGATGACATTGCCGTTTGAGACCCAGGTTATACGGTCAAAATCCGTGCCCTCGATCGAGATCTTGTCATTCTTCTGATCGACGGTGACCCTCGTTATCATCGGCATGGGGTTCTTGAGGTAGGTCTCGACCTTGTCGTTGTCGAATTCCGGCCATTCCTTCATGCCGTTAAGCTCGATGCCGTTTGAGTAGCGGGAGACGGAGAAGAATTCGCCTCTTTCCATGCTGCGCCTGAATTCGTCGATGCTCAGATCCTTCATATACATCATCGTATAGGAGATATCCATGACTTCTATCTTGTGGGAATCCGAGAAGCAGAATGCCCAGGGAGTTACGCCGTTCGGGATGGTCTTTTGGAGTATCTGATCGTAGAGGATACGGTCGCAGCGGGTGAATTCATCGTTGGCGCTGTTGATGCCCATGCCGACGCAGGAGCCGGGATTCTCCATGAATATCCTTGCAAATTTGTTGGCGTAGTATTCGTCGTTGAGCTTGCCTGCGTGCTCGGCGCTGTCCTCAAATCCGATGGGATAGAGATATTCGCCGACGTGGGAGAGCATGGTAATGCCGCCCTTCTTCCTGACCTCCCTCGCGGGGGTCTCGTAGTCGCCGTAAACACCGGCAAGGCCCTGCCCGTAATCGGCAAAGTAGCCGGTCAGGTGGCAGTCGCTTATCGGGGTGGCCATATTCAGTTCGATGCCCTTTGGCACGTCGAGCATACCGTTTTTGTGGGTACGTCTTGATGACGCGGCTGTGCCGTTGAGATAGGACTGATACTCCGCCTCGGTGAGGGGAATGATATCGTCCATGTGCGTTCTTTCATATTTTACAAGTCTCATTAGGGGCACGGTCTGCGGGGCTTTGTTCCAGCCCCTGTTTATCGTGCCGTGGTCGGTGAGCGCCACGATATCATAGTCGAGGTCGTAGTGCTCCTGCACATATTCGTGAATGGTCGGGTAGGCGTCGCTTGCGTTGGTGTGGCTGTGGAGCTGGGTCTTATACGCTTTCCATGAATCCCAGTCCACCTCGGCGTAAGGATTCGATATGACATAATCCTTTTCGCCGGCGGCTGAGGCCCCGACGGCGCAGACCTGAGCGGCGAAGAGCATGCACAGAAGCACCGCCGTGATTTTCTTAAACATCCGATCATCTCCGTTCAAATTTCTTCTTTATTTAATTATACTTGAGCGGCGGGAAATAATCAACATTTTTTGCCTTGGCGGAATATAGAAAAAACGACTTGCATTTTATTCATTATGCCAAACACGGCGCAAAAATTACCTTTGCGTAATTGACAAGTGCCGCAGCGTGTGTTATAATATAAAAAAATAATGCAATTTGGAGGCAACACAGATGAAACACATAAATACCATCAAGACCCGCGACCTTTGCCAGAGCGCAAAGAACGGCGGCTGCGGCGAGTGCCAGACTTCCTGCCAGTCCGCCTGCAAGACCAGCTGCGGTATCGCAAACCAGGCTTGCGAGAATAAGGAAGCCAAGGAAAGCAAATAATCAAAAAAGCTATGATGCCGTCCATCAGGGCGGCATTTTTAGTATGGAGAGATTCTATGATTCATCAATATAAACTGCTCGGCTACAACATAGTGCTCGACATTTGCTCCGGCTCCGTTCACGCCGTGGATGAGCTTGCCTACGACATCATCTCGATGTTTGAGCAAAACGACACCGCTGTCATAGTCGCCGCCCTCTCGGGCAAATACGAGGGCGTGAGCGACGGGGAGATAGCCGAATGCTGCGGCCAAATAGCCGAGCTGAAGGCTCAGGGTCAGCTCTTCACCGAGGATACCTTTGAGCCGATGGCGGGCGCCCTCAAGGCCAAGACCTCGGGCGTAATCAAGGCGCTGTGCCTGCATATCGCCCACACCTGCAACCTCAACTGCTCCTATTGCTTCGCAAGCCAGGGCAAATATCACGGCGAGCGCGCGCTGATGAGCTATGAGGTCGGCAAGCGCGCTCTCGATTTCCTTATTGAGAATTCAGGCTCACGCCGCAATCTCGAGGTCGATTTCTTCGGCGGCGAGCCGCTGATGAATTTTGACGTGGTCAAGCGCCTTGTCGAATACGCAAGGAGCATTGAGAAGGAGAAGGGCAAGAACTTCCGCTTCACACTGACCACCAACGGAGTGCTCGTTGACGACGACGTTATCGACTTCGCCGACAGGGAGATGAGCAACGTGGTGCTCAGCCTTGACGGCAGGAAGGAAGTCCACGACAGATACCGCGTGGACTACGCAGGCAACGGCAGCTGGGATAAGATAGTGCCGAAATTCCAAAGATTCGTCGAGGCAAGAGGCGGTAAGAATTATTATATGCGCGGCACGTTTACCCACGCCAACCCCGATTTTCTCGAGGATATCAAGACTATGCTCGATCTCGGCTTCTCGGAGCTGAGCATGGAGCCGGTCGTTGCCGCCGCCGACGACCCCGCCGCCCTCACCGAGGCGGATAAGCCCATCGTTATGAAGCAATACGAGCAGCTCGCCGAGCTGATGCTCGAGCGTGACAAGGCGGGCAAGCCTTTCACATTCTATCATTATATGATCGACCTCAAAGGCGGTCCGTGCATATATAAGCGCATCTCGGGCTGCGGCTCGGGCACGGAATACATGGCGGTCACGCCTTGGGGCGACCTTTACCCCTGCCACCAATTCGTCGGCGATGAGAAATTCAAGCTCGGCGATATCTGGCACGGCGTTGACAACACTGCCGTTCAGGATGAATTCGCTTCCTGCAACGTCTACGCCCGCGAGGAATGCCGCGACTGCTGGGCAAAGCTCTATTGCTCGGGCGGCTGCGCCGCAAACGCCTATCACTCGACCGGCTCGGTCAAGGGAATATACAAATACGGCTGCGACCTCTTCCGCAAGCGCATGGAGTGCGCCATTGCCGTGGCAGTGGCAAGAGAGATCGGTGACGCCGAATGAGCACGCCGATATGCGACTTCGTGCGTAAATATTCGTCCTCCGACCCTGTGCGGCTGCATATGCCGGGTCACAAGGGTCAGCCCCTGCTCGGCTTCGAGCCGCTCGATATAACCGAGATCGACGGGGCGGACGAGCTTTTTGCCGCCGACGGCATAATCGCCGAAAGTGAGGCGAACGCCTCCGAAATTTTCGGCTCAAGGACTTTTTATTCCGCGGGCGGCTCTACCCTATGCATTCAGGCGATGCTTCACCTGCTGGCGCTGAATTCCTCGGCCGGGGCGCCGTTTGTAATCGCCGGGCGCAACGCTCACAAGGCGTTTGTCAACGCCGCGGCGCTGCTCGGCATCGGCATTCGGTGGATATTCCCGCCCTCCGGCGGCTCGTATCACCGCTGCGCCGTTACTCCCGAGGCGGTCAAGGCGGCTCTCTCCGCCTGCCGCGCAAAGCCCGCCGCAGTTTATCTCACAAGCCCCGATTACCTCGGCAATATTCTCGATATCAAGGGCATAGCCGAGGTCTGTCACAAAGCGGGCGTGCCGCTCGCCGTGGATAACGCTCACGGGGCGTATCTAAAATTTCTGCCCGAATCGCTGCACCCGATCGACCTCGGAGCCGATATCTGCTGCGACTCGGCGCATAAGACCCTGCCCGTCATTACGGGCGGCGCATATCTGCATATATCGAATTCCGCACCGCTGCTCTTTGCCGAGCGAGCCAAAGCCTCGCTCTCACTTTTCGGCTCAAGCAGCCCGTCGTATCTGATACTTCAGTCGCTTGACGCCGCGAACGACCGCATGGCGGAATTCAAACGCAGCCTTTGCGAATTCCTGCCGAAAGTTGAAGGGATGAAGGGGGATGCAGCCCGCTGCGGCTATGAGCTTGTCGGTACGGAGCCGTTAAAGCTGACCGTTGCGCCGAAATCCTACGGTTACACGGGCGACGGGCTTGCGGCGATCCTGCGTGAAAGCGGGATATTTGCCGAGTTTCACGACCCCGATATGCTCGTGCTCATGCTCTCGCCCCTTTGCGGGGACGGCACGCTTGAAAAGCTCAGAGCGGCGTTGCTCGCAGTCGAGCGAAAAGCGCCGATCACCGAAACGTCACCGCCCGTGCCTTCGCCTAAGTGGGCGCTGACCCCGCGAGAGGCGATATTCGCTCCGAGCGAGATAATACCCGTCGACCGTAGCCTCGGCAGAGTC
>ULPT01042112.1_pt1 | contig 12585 bp, 10 predicted proteins | sample 1953751 | NCBI WGS metagenome assembly ULPT01 (sample SAMEA4835636, study PRJEB28245) | human gut metagenome | biome: gut microbiome; material: fecal sample | place: Denmark | collected 2008
GTTTCATTTCCTCCGCCTCGGCAAACGGAATCCCGAATTCTTTGCTGATCTGCTGCGTGATCGAATTCCCGGCTATCGGAATGGTCCGGACAAAAAATTTCCCGCCGTCCACAAACACCAGCGTGGAACAATGTCCGCCTATGTTCAGAATCATTTCGCACTGCTCTTCCCCTATCATGTTCGCACGGGCAGTGTTGTAACACGCCGTCGGCGCCACCTCAATCAGGGCAATGCTCATGCCGATCTCTTCCATGATGTCCGTCACCTTGCTGACTTCTTCGTTCTTGATGATCACGAACATCGCTTCAATTTCTGTCAGATCCGCATCAGGAGACTCAATCTGCTGATAATCCCATACCACCTCGTCCAATGGAAACGGAATCGTCTGTTTCGCTTCAAATTCTATGATCTCTTTGATCTTGTGCTTGTCCGTCGTCATCGCGGGAACTTTGACAAAACGGATGAAGGCATTCTGTCCTGACAGCGATATATAGACTCTCTTCGCCAGAAAATTATTCGAGAGCATTACATCCCGGAGCGCCTCTTCCAGCGATACGGAGGAATCTTCGTCTATTCCATTCCCGTATTCGCGGTGTGCAAATCTCTGAAGCAACACGCCCCCTTCCGGCGGAAAGGAAAATTCCCCCACCTTGATGCTGTTCCCCCCGATATCCACACAAAGTATCAGATCCTGCGCCGCCATCAGTAACTTCCTCCCCGCACTTTCGGCATTTCCAGCCTGTCATAGTCGACAAACGCCCAGGGTGTTATTTCCACAGGGAACACTGTTCCGGGAAGTTTCAGCACTCCCAGACTCTGTTCCATTTCCGCAAAATTCCTTCCAATATCCTTTTCAAAGTCTTCCGCCGCCTTCCGGGACGAAACACGTTTCGGCATACTGTACCCGACCGCCAGAAGACGCTGATCACGGCTCTTGACTTTCACCTGAACCATGAAATCCTTGTATAACCGATCCAGTTTCCCGGACTTGGAATTGTAATACCTCGCAAGAACCACCGGCGGAACCAGAAGACGGGCGTAGTGCATCTTCCCGTTCGCAGGCACAGACCACAGATGCTGTGTCCCCGTCAGAAGCGCCCACACATCTTTCCCCGCGTGCGAGGAAGGCAGAAGCAACGAAACCTCCAGCTGAAGATCATCATACCAGTCCACCGTCTCCGAAGCACGCTGCAGCAGAAAATCCACGTTGATCACAAGCCATTTCGCTCGGGAATTGTTCTTGGACGAAACGGAATCATCTTTCCCCGCCACCACACTGAATACGGGAGTATCCAGATAGTCAAGCGTAACCCTCGCCATATTCCTCTCGTTCTTCGCAGTCTGGGCTGAAAGTTCCGAGGAAATCAAAAGGAAAGCGGCCGCAAACACCGTAAAAAGACACATCCTCATATTCATCCACCTCATTTGTTACCATCGTTTCTCCGAATGGAAGACAATACAATCTTTAGCCGATACTTTCAAGCATCAGTCACGACATTTTTAGATAAAATACCGCCTTTTCAACCCGTAAATATGAAAAAACATCCCCCGCAGATGCCTTTTCAAACAAAAAAATCCATTTTTTTGAAAGCCCCATGTAAGATGTCCGGCGTTTCAGTTCAATCCGCTGACGGATTCTCCTCTCCTGTCATTGTCCCGGAAACATTCCCGGACTCCACGGACAGCGCCCCCGGGGCCGGATTCCCCGCCGCCTCCTCGGTTACCGTCTCCGAAACACTTTCCTCCACAACCGTCTCAGACGATGTAATCAAACTGCCCTTTGAATTCTTGAATTTCGCCTGATGCCCGGATATCACTGCCAGAAGAAGGGTCAGAATGAAAAACAACGTGATCAGAACCACCGTGATCTTTGAAAGATGCCCCATCGTCTGCGCTCCGAAAACACCTTCGCCGATCCCGCCGAACGCCCCGCCAAGACCGCCTCCCTTCGCAGGCTGCACCAGAATCAGTGCCACAAGCAGAATCGCAATTAAAACTACCACCGTATAAATGATCACATTCAGAACTGCTATCATCTCTTCCTTCTCTTCTCTCTGTATTCTGTATCAGGATGATGTATTCTTGTCTTTTCCCCTCCGCGCCGCACTCGGGGCAGAGGCCACAAAGGCTAAAAATAGCATCCGAAAAACATTTTTCAAATTCCAAATTTCAAAAAGAGATTCAATCGGAATAAAAAAACTTCCCTGCCTGGGGAAAAAACAAAAAACTTCGGAGAAGCAGCCGCCTCTCCGAAGCTGTCGGATTCTCAGAAAAAATCCAGAAGGAAAACTCAAGATCAAAACGTTCCCTCTTTTTCCCCTCTTTTCACTTTTCCCGGCAGAGGGGAGTCTCCGGAAAAAATCAGGCCTGAATGCCGTTCTTCACCAGCGCGGTGAAAGAATCGGCCTTGAGGGAAGCTCCTCCGATCAGGCCGCCGTCGATGTCCGGACGGGCAATCAGATCCGCTGAATTTTCCGCCTTCATGCTGCCGCCGTACTGAATGACGGTGTTTTCCGCAACCTCGGCTCCATACAGAGAACGGAGCACTCCACGGATGAAGGAATGTGTCTCCTGAGCGACGTCGGGAGTCGCGGTCTTGCCAGTCCCGATCGCCCAGACCGGCTCATACGCAATCGTCACTGCTGCCATTTCCGCTGCGGATATCCCGGAAAATGCTCCGCGGATCTGCTTCTCAAGAACCTTTTCCGTCACGCCCCCTTCGCGTTCGTCCAGTGTCTCCCCGATGCAGACGATCGGTTTCAGCCCGTATTTCAGCGCCGCTTTCAGACGCTGATTGACCGTCTCGTCCGTTTCCCCGAAGTACTGGCGCCGTTCACTGTGCCCGATAATCACGTATTCCACACCGATTTCCTTCAGCATCGCTCCGGAAATTTCCCCCGTGAACGCTCCGTTGTCCGCCCAGTGGATGTTTTGCGCGCCCACCTTCACGTTCGATCCCTTCAGCACTTCAACCGCGGTCGCAAGACTGGTGAACACCGGACAGACCGCAAGTTCCACCTTCCCCGCAAAAGGAGCCAGTGACTTTTTCAGTTCTTCCGCCAGAGCGCGGGTCTCCGCGGCCGTTTTGTTCATTTTCCAGTTCCCCGCAATGAAAATCTTCCTCGACATAGTTTCTCCTGTTTTTTTCTGTCTTAAAAAACTCAAATCGTTTCCCGGTCCCGAGCGTGCTGTCTCCGCGCGGATTCAAGCATCTCAGCGATCCTTGCGCAGCGGGTGTAAGCATCGGATAGATAAGCCCGGACCGTTTCCTCTTTCTGTTCATTTTCCAGTTCCGGCTCGAAATAGGGGCTCCCGCGCATCGAAAGCTCAAAACTCGCAGGACGGTTCACATAGGAGGAATCGACAATCATCCGGACCATCCTTTCCCAGTCCACCGTCCCCGTAAACGGTGCGCGGTGCTGGTCGCCGCTCCCGTCGTTGTCATGCAGATGCAGGGCCTGCAGTCTGCCTCTCAAGGGGGCCAGGAAGTCCATTCCCATCCCCTCCGCGATATTCCCGTGCCCGGAATCGTAGGTAATCCCGAGCCGGGATTCCGGATACTCCTCCAGAAGTGTCCGGATGTACTCAAACGTATCGCCCGGCATATTCTCCAGCGCAATCAGCAGCCCCAGCTTTTCCAGACGGGGCATCAGTTCGTCCAGAGAACGTCTCAGCGAATCCAGCCTGAGACCCGCCGCTTCACGCTGTTCGGGAGTGAAATCCTTCCCGATATACGGCGCATGCATCATCAGAACCCCCTCCCCTTCCAGTTCCGATAGCATTTCCAGACGGTTCTCGACCAGTTCGACTCCCGCGCGCCGTTCATATTCCTCCAGGGAAAACCAGTTCTTCTCCCTTCCCGCAGACCCGTGAATATCCAGGAGCTTCAGCCCGTTTTCGCGCAGCATCCGCGCATACGCGCGTATCTCATGCTTCCCGTAAAGAAAATCCGTGCACCACTGATGACACCAGTGAAGATGCGTGAATCCCGCCTGGGCAATGCTCCTCAAGGCTCGCTCCGGAGAGCCGGTGCTCCGGAGAAAATCCGTACTCAGGGCAATCTTCATCAATGATGACACGCTCCATTCCTCTTATTTTCTGCACTGCCGCCCCCGTCTTGACTGTATTTTTGAAAAAGACGGAGAAAAACGGAAAAAGAAAGAATACGCTTGCTCTCTTCCCCTGTTGTTTTCATCATCAGGACTGTTTTCACCTACCCCGTCTTCTTTCCTCTGTGTCAGGAGCGCATCCTTCTCTCTGATATCCGCTTTCCCGTGTCAGAGGGCAGGCAGAAAAAGACGGGGGAAGAAAACGGGGAATTTATCAAATCACAGGCGCTGCCGCTCTTCAGCGGTCATTGAGCGCCGCGACCCCGGGAAGTTCCTTGCCTTCCAAGTATTCCAGGGAAGCTCCGCCGCCCGTCGAAATGTGGGACATCTTCGGAGCAAGTCCGCTCTTGTTGACAGCCGCCACGGAATCGCCGCCGCCGATGATCGAGACGCCGCCGTTTTCCTTGACTTCCGCCACCGCCGCGCAGACGCCGAAGGTACCCTTGTTAAACTTCTCCATTTCAAAGCAGCCCATCGGGCCGTTCCAGACCACGGTCTTCGCTTTCCGGATCACATCGGAATACAGCTTGACGGTTTCGGGTCCGATATCAAGTCCCATCCATCCGTCGGGAATGTCCTGACCGACGATTTTCGTTTCGGCATCCGGCGCAAACTTGTCCGCCGCCACATTGTCCACCGGGAGCAGGAAGGCCACGCCCAGTTCCTTCGCCTTCTCGATCATCTCTTTCGCATAGCCGAGCTGATCCGGTTCGCAGAGAGAGTTCCCCACATTGTGCCCCAGCGCTTTCAGGAACGTGTAGGCCATCCCGCCGCCGATGATGAGGGAATCCACCTTTGTCAGAAGATTGCTGACCACGGCAAGCTTGTCGGACACCTTCGCTCCGCCCAGAATCGCCACAAACGGACGCACCGGGTTCTCCACGGCGTTCCCAAGGTATTCGATTTCCTTTTCCATCAGGAATCCGGCCACGGAAACGGGAATGTATTTCGTGATGACCGCGGTCGAGGCATGGGCGCGGTGAGCGGTCCCGAAGGCGTCGTTGCAGTACACGTCGCCATAGGACGCCAGCTTTTTGGCAAGGGCTTTCTGCTCTTCCTTGAGGGCGGCTTTCGCGGCTTTGAATTCTTCGTCGGACTGTCCGTCCTTCTGTTTGAGCTTCGCCTGTTCCTCTTTGTGGTAGCGGGTGTTTTCCAGCATCACCACATCGCCGGGTTTCATCGCGGCGACGGCGGCATCCGCTTCCGCGCAGTCGGGAACGAACACGATCTCGCGCCCGAGCAGTTTGCTCAGATAATCCGCCACGATCTTCATGCTCGTATCAGGCGTGATTCCCTTTTCGTCCGGACGGCCCATGTGGCTCATGAGAATCAGGCTCCCCCCGTTCTCAAGAACATACTGTATCGAGGGAAGCGCTCCCTTGATGCGGGTGTCGTCCTTGATTACCCCTTCCTTCACGGGAACGTTGAAGTCCACACGCATGATGACGCGTTTCCCCTTGAGGTCAATATCACGCAACGTCTTTTTATTCATCCTTCCACTTCCTTCTTCTTCTGTCGTTTTCTTTTTCGGAAAAAAGCCCGGAAGCTCGCTGAAGGACAAGCGTTCCGGGCTGAATGTTTCTCACATCAAGGGAAAACGGTCACTTGGCAATGACGCGGACCATTTCGAGAACCTTGTTGGAATAGCCCCATTCGTTGTCGTACCAGGACACAACCTTCACAAAGGTCGGATCCAGGGCGATCCCGGCCTTGGCGTCGAAGACGGACGTGCGAGCTTCGCCGCGGAAATCCGTCGACACAACGCATTCTTCGGTATACCCCAGAACGCCCTTGAGTTCGCCTTCGGACGCAGCCTTCATCGCAGCGCAGATATCCGCATACGATGCCGGATTTTCCAGTTCCACGGTCAAATCCACCACCGAAACGTCGGAGGTCGGAACGCGCATCGACATCCCGGTCAGCTTGCCGTTCAGCGCGGGAAGCACTTTGCCGACCGCCTTCGCGGCTCCGGTCGAGGAGGGAATGATGTTTTCCAGAATTCCGCGCCCGCCTCTCCAGTCTTTCTTGGAGGGTCCGTCAACAGTCTTCTGCGTGGCAGTAGCAGCGTGAACGGTCGTCATCAGTCCGCGCTTGATCCCGAACTTGTCATTCAGAACCTTCGCAATCGGCGCAAGACAGTTCGTGGTGCAGGAGGCGTTGGAGATGATCGGCTGACCTGCATAGCTCTGGCAGTTCACGCCGAACACGAACATCGGGGTGTCGTCCTTCGACGGCGCGGACATGATGACCTTCTTCGCCCCAGCGGCAATATGCTGACCGGCAAGTTCCTTCGTAAGGAAGAGACCCGTCGATTCCACAACCACTTCCGCTCCGACTTCGTCCCACTTCAGATCAGCCGGGCTCTTTTCAGCCGTCAGGCGGATCTTCTGCCCGTTCACCACCAGCGTGTTTCCTTCCACGGAAACATCGCCCTTGAAGGTCCCGTGAACAGAGTCGTATTTCAGCATGTAGGCAAGATAATCAGGATCCAGCAGATCGTTGATCCCGACGATTTCAATGTCGTCTGCGAAGTTTTCGACTGCCGCGCGGAAGACCATGCGCCCGATTCTCCCGAATCCGTTGATGCCGACTTTAATTGCCATTATTGTCGCTCCTTCTTGATAAGTTTAGGTTTGAAATGCCTGACTGATGATATTCTTTTCCTGCGTGTCGGAGTTTTCACAATTCACCGCACACTCTTTCAATATACACTCTCCCGTGCAATTGTCAAGAAAAAAAACGAAAGGAAATCCAATCTCCCTCTCCGCGGAAGGATAAGCTGTGAAACTCTGCACAATCCTGGAAGGGGAAAAGTTCTCCTCAGCGGTGGAAAAGTCCGTACTTCAGGATGCAGCGCAGCGCGGAGACGCCGTCTTTCCACGTGATTTTCTTCCCCTCCGCGTATGTGCGCGGACAATAGGAAACCGGAACCTCCCATACCAATACAGGAAGACGGGAAATCTTCAGAGTCACCTCCGGTTCAAATCCGAAACGTTTTTCCTTCAGGTCCACCTGTTCCAGAATTTCACGCCTGAACATCTTGTAACAGCATTCCATGTCGCTGAGATTCAAATCCGAAAACATGTTGCTGCAGACGGTCAGGAAATGGTTGATCCTCCAATGCCAGTAGCGCATCACACGGTGTGCCCCGGACTTCATGAATGCGCTCCGCGCACCGAAAACCACATCGGCCTTCTTCTTAAGAATCGGTTCCAGCAGCAGAGGCAGTTCCGTGGGATCATACTCAAAATCCGCATCCTGCACCGTAAGCACATCTCCTGTGGCAAGTCTGAAGCCCGTATGCAGCGCGGCTCCCTTGCCTCCGTTCTCTTCGTGGCGGGCAATCCTCACGCCGCGAGATTCCCACGCCTTCAGGCGCTCATAGGTCCCGTCGCTCGAACAGTCGTCCACCACCACCAGCTCCAGGAGGACTCCCTGCTGGAAGCGGACGGCGCTCACCCGTTCCAGAACCTCGTCAATGTATTTTTCCTCATTGTACACCGGAATCACGATCGACAGCTTCAGTTTCACGGAAACAGCGGCAGGAACGGCAATGGAATCAGCTGGGGAATCAGGCATCTTCACTTCTCCCGGTTTCGGAGTCCAGCTCCTGTTTGAAATACTCTATGGTTTTCTTCAGCCCCTCTTCCAGCGGAACGGTCGGCTTCCAGCCGAGCAGCTTCTCCGCAAGGGAAATATCCGGACGGCGCCGGACAGGATCATCCGACGGCAGGGCCTTGTGCACAATCCCGGATTCCGACCCCGTCAAACGAATCACCGATTCCGCCAGATGCTGAATCGTAAACTCGCCTGGATTCCCCAGATTCACAGGCCCGTTCACCTCCGGGCCCGATGCCATCATCCGGACCAAACCTTCGACAAGATCGGTAATATAGCAGAAACTACGTGTCTGGGAACCGTCTCCGTACACCGTGATGTCCTTCCCGGAAAGCGCCTGCACGATGAAATTGCTCACCACACGTCCGTCGTCCGGACGCATCCGGGGGCCGTAGGTGTTGAAAATCCGGACCACTTTCACATCCAGTCCGTATTGTCTCCTGTAATCGAAAAAAAGTGTCTCCGCACAGCGTTTGCCCTCATCATAACAGCTCCGGACTCCGTTCGGATTCACGTTCCCCCAGTAGTCCTCCCTCTGAGGATGGACCAGAGGATCCCCGTAGACTTCAGATGTCGATGCCTGCAGAACCGGAATCCGAAGCCGCCTCGCCAGTTCCAGAACGTTCATCGCCCCGATCACACTCGTCCGCACCGTCTGCACAGGATCATGCTGATAATGCACGGGAGATGCGGGACACGCCAGATTGAACACCGCATCCACCTCCAGACTCAGCGGAAGCGTAATGTCATGCCGGATCACTTCAAACGACGGATTCGATGTCAGATGCAGAATATTCTTCTTCGATCCCGTAAAAAAGTTGTCCAGACAAATCACATCCCAGCCTTCCGCCAAAAGCCGTTCACAGAGATGCGAACCGATGAATCCCCCTCCCCCTGTCACAAGCACTGATTTTTTCCGCATGAAACTCTTCTCGTTTGAATGAACTCCGTTTTGTGTCCCGTTCTTCTCCCGTCCTGCCCTCCCGCAGGGGAAAAGCCGGATGGGGAAAAAAACATCCTGCCCGAACCCGAATAATGACTTTCTCTTATGTTATGTTCTCCGGGAAATCGGATGATGACTCCTGAAGCGGGAGTATAGCATTGCATTTCTTTCTTTGCAAGGTTCGGACACCCGGAAAAAAAAGCGTTCCCCGCTTTTTTCATGCGGGAAACGCCTTGCATGTCTGCTGCGGGAAAAGTCGGGAAAGAACGCACTCGTTCCCTTCCCGGTTTTCCTCTGCCCTGTTCTCCTCTTGCTGGAAGAGCCTTCCTCCTCCTCAGAGGACTTCAGGATTTTCCTGCTTGTAGTAGGAACAGGCCATCCGTTTGAGGAAATCCATATCCATGCGCCAGGAAAGAGCTTCCTCCCCGAGCGCCTTCTTGATTTCCGTGTTGTCAAACGTGATCTGGGAAGCGAAATAAGGAATCAGGTCACCGATCATTTTCGTGACAAGTTTCTCATCCGCGCTCGGGTTGTCGACTTTTTCCTGCACGGTCAGCCCCGTGGCCTTCAGCGCCGTCGAAACGGCAATGGAAATGTCGCTCGTGCAGACGGGGCTTTCCCCGGTCACATGATACGTCTTGTTTTCCACGGGCAGGAGAAACAAGCGGGATATCGCAGACTGCACGAAATCAATCGGCACAAAATAAATCTTGTCCGACATTTTGGATTCCACACGGAGAGTCATGTGCAGCGGTTCGCACGGTTTGATTCCCGCCTTCGCGCAGCGGTGTCTCTTCACCATCCCCATGAATTCCAGAATCCGGTAAAACGCAAGCGGCTTGCGGATCAGCCCGTCGGAAAAACGCCCCACAATGATGGACGGACGGTATATCGTATACGGAACTCCGCATGCCCGGACCAGCTTCTCCGCTTCAAACTTGCTCCGCTCGTAGGAGTTGTTGAAATCCTTCGCAGGCAGTTCGTTTTCCATGACGCGCCCTTCCGTCAGCCCGGCGACATACGCCGTACTGACATACTGAAGCTTCGGAATCTTGAATCTCCGGATTGCCTCCAAAGCGTTTTTGGTCCCGTTCAGATTCGTGGCATAGGTTTTGCCCTCGGGATCCTTCCCCAGATTCACGTCGGCGGCACAGTGGAACATCACGTCAAAGGGGGCATATTTCGCAATTTCGTCGAAAGGCAGATCCTTGACATCGCCGGAAATCACCTCAATGCGTTTGAGAATATCGTCCGCCGTTTCCGGGAGTCCGTCGAAATCACACTGCGAACGGATGGTCTGCTCCACGCGGGAGCGGGCTGTCTGTGTGCGCCCGGGACGGCAGATCGCCACTACATTAAAGTCCTTGTGCTCTCTCAGAAGAGCGGTAACGACCGATGCACCGACCAGTCCGGTAATTCCTGTCATCAAAATTTTCAATGTTCCTGTAACTCCCACTATTTTCCATCTTTTGTTCCAGCTGTCAGCAAAGCATTACTATAGCATGGATGTTTCAATTTTCAAAGCCAAAGGCGCAACTTATTGTGAAAAATATACATTCTCCTCTTTTTTCAAGAAGAAAAAGCCTCTCCCCCGCTCCAATGCCGGGGCGGGGACACGGAGGAGGCCTCTCCGGAAATCCCCCTGCCGCTCCCGGAGAAAAAAATAATCGCAAAGCACTTGCAGGAACTTCTGGAAATCCGCGGGAGAAGGGATACATTATCTGAGTGTTCCGCGCCGCTGACGCGCCGGATGCAGACGTCATACATCACATATTGACATCTTCTCTGCATGACTGAAAATGACGGGAACTCACAGGAAAAAGCCGCTGCACTCAATTCAAAATAAAAAAACACGAAAGAACCGAACGCGTATCATGATGCTTGCCGTTTACCGATTTTTCTTCCCCGCCGTCTTTCTCTTCTTCATTCCGGGTCTGCTCTGGAAACTCATCCGCCGGGGCGGATGGAAGAAAACATATTCCGAACGCATCGCCCTTTTCAGCAGAGAGCGAAAAAAAGAACTGGAATCCTTCCGCGGCGCGGTCTGGTTCCATGCCGTCAGCGTGGGAGAAACCAATCTTGCCCTCACCATTCTGAAAAAGAGAATCGAAGCCCACCCCGGCAGCAGATACATCCTGAGCACGACCACCACAACCGGACAGGCCATCGCCAGAGAACATGCTCCGAAAGGAGTCAAAGTCATTTTCTGTCCGATTGACTTCAGTCTTTTTGTCGGACGTGTTCTGGACCTGCTGCAGCCCTCCGCCCTGGTCATTCTGGAAACGGAACTCTGGCCGAACCTGATTCTCATGGCAAAGCAGAGAGGGGTGAAGCTTCTGCTGCTCAACACCCGGATCTCAGACAAATCCTTCCGCGGGTACCGACGCTTCCGACGCTTCTTCGCCCCCCTTCTGAATGCCTTCGACCACCTGTGCGTCCAGACGGAGCTCGACAGAAAACGCCTTCTGGAAATCGCACCCGGAACAGACGGGAAAATCACCGTCTGCGGCAATATCAAGTTCGATCAGACACCTTCCGGGAAAGAAGGTTTCGACTTTTCTCAAGTCTTCGGGAACAGCAGTCCGCACCTTGTCATCACGGCGGCGTCCACACATTCTCCGGAAGAGAAACTGATTCTGGATGCGTTTCAATCCGTCCGGCAGAAACATCCGGAAGCGCGTCTTGTCCTGGTGCCGCGTCATGCCGAACGCGGGGGGGAACTGGAGAATCTTCTCCGGGAGAAAACCTCTCTGAACTATCTCCGCAGGAGCCGTCATGCCGGACCCGCCGCGGAAGGGGAAAATGTGGATTGCCTTCTGGCGGACACCACGGGGGAGCTGGCCTCCTTTCTGAAATCTTCGGACATCGTCATCATGGGCAAGACCCTGGCGGGAAACCATGAAGGACAGAACATCATCGAACCGGCCGCAATGGGGAAACCCGTCATCTGCGGTCCTGAACTCAAGAATTTCCGCCAGGCGCTCGACATTCTCCGGAAACACGAGGCCGTGCTCCGGATCAGAAAAGACGAGGAACTCCCGGGCGCTCTCGAAACCCTGCTTTCCGATTCCTCTTTCCGGGAACAGCTGGGCACTCGCGCCGGTGAGGCCATCGCAGAAAACCGCGGAGCTTTGAAGAAAACCCTTGAAATACTGGAGGCATCCCTGTGAACGGAAAAACTCAGATGATCCTGGCAGGAAACGGGATCATCACAGACGAAATCAGAACAGTCGCGCAAAAGGAAAAGCGCGATGTTGAATTCATCCGGTCCCGCGTGGCCGACGGAAGGGCGGTCATTCCCGCCAACCGGAACCACCAGGCCCTCTCCCCTGTCGGAATCGGACGCGAACTGCTGACGAAAATCAATGCCAACATCGGCAATTCTTCCCTTTCGAGCTGTCCGAACGAGGAGTTCGTCAAGCTCAAGACCGCTCTGAAATACGGTGCGGACACGGTCATGGACCTGAGCACAGGGGGGAACATTACGGAAATCCGGAAACGTCTTCTGGCAAACTGTCCCGTGCCTGTGGGAACGGTGCCGATATATGAGGTGATCGCGCGCGTGTCGGTCGGGGGAATGTCGGAAAAGGTGATTCTCCAGGTCATCCGGGAACAGGCCGAGCAGGGTGTGGACTACATGACCATCCATTCAGGACTGCTGAGAGCTCACGTGCCGCTGGCCATGAAACGGAAAATGAAAATCGTGAGCCGCGGAGGCTCTCTCGTCGCCCGCTGGATGGAGGAGAACAGGAAAGAGAATCCTTTCTACACGGCCTTTGATGAGATCCTCGGGATCTGTCTCGAACATGATGTGACTCTTTCCCTCGGAGACGGTCTCCGGCCCGGCTGTCTCGCGGACGCCAGTGACGAAGCCCAGTTTGCGGAGCTCGACACTCTCGGCGAACTCGTCCGCCG
>ULPT01049320.1_pt1 | contig 12574 bp, 9 predicted proteins | sample 1953751 | NCBI WGS metagenome assembly ULPT01 (sample SAMEA4835636, study PRJEB28245) | human gut metagenome | biome: gut microbiome; material: fecal sample | place: Denmark | collected 2008
GGCATTATCGGCGTGCACCCGAACGAGAACACCGCCACCGTCTGGCTGAACTCCTCCGACCTTAAATCCCTCCTCGAAGAGCGCGGCACTTCCGTCGAAATCACCGACATACCGGTTAAATAGGATAAATTTATCGTTCGATTTGATATTGACAACGGCGGGAATTTACTGTAAAATTTACTGTAAAATTTGATTGAAAATCGACTATAAATTCGGAGAACAACGAAATGAAAATCGGACTTATCGCGCACCCGGAGGAACTGACGAAAGGCGAAATCGCCGCGTTCAGGGCGGCGGGCGCGGACGTACTGGGACTACACCCGGTCGGCGGAAATAAGGCGACTTCTTCGCTCGAAAACTTACTTATATGGCTGAAAACCGACAAAGGACGCAGGCTGCTGTCTTACGCGCGGTCGCTGGGCCTTGAAATCGAATACGAAATGCACGCGGCAAGTTTTTTGGTTCCGCGCGAAATGTTTTCTTCCCACCCCGAATACTTCCGCGAAGCAAACGGCGTGCGTACTCCCGACTATAATTTCTGTGTCTCCTCGGACGAAATGCTGTGGCTGATGGCGAAAAACGCCGCCGCGCTCGGGCGTGTGCTAAGCCCCGACACTCACGACTATTATTTCTGGCTTGACGACGCGGAAAACAGCCGCTGCGAGTGCGAGAAATGCCGCACGCTTTCCGCATCCGACCAATCGCTTATCGTCGCGAATGCCATAGCAGACGAGCTGCGCCGCTTCGATTCGAGCGCACGCGTATGCTATCTGGCGTACCTCGGCACGCTCACGCCGCCGAAGTCCGTAAAGCCCGCGCCCGGCGTGTTCCTCGAGTACGCGCCGATGAAGCGCGACCGCTCGATACCCGTGTGGCAGGACGAAACGGTCAAGCGCGAGCTCGCGACGCTGTTCGACGTTTTCGAGCCCGGCGAAGCGAAAATCCTCGAGTATTGGTACGACAACTCCATGTTCTCGAATTGGAAAAAGCCGCCCAAGAAATTCACGCCCGACAACGAGCGTATCGCAAAAGAAATCGATTTTTACCGCTCGCTGGGCGTTGGTAACGTTACCTCGTTCGCGTGCTACCTCGGTGCGGACTACGAAGCGCTGTACGGCGCTCCCGACTTCTCCGCCGTAAAATCCGCGAAACGTTAGACGAAAAAATCGGACAAAACGCGCCGCACTTCTCTCTTTCCGCAAAGAATTTCCGAACGCGCGGACAAACGGCTTTTACATTTTTACATAAGGCAGGCTTTTATTCCGCCGCAAGAACGGCGCATTTGTAAAATCATATCCCAATTTGTCGAAATTTGTTAAAATTACGAGAAAATATTCTTAAAATATTACCACAATAAAATATTTGCGTTCAATTCGTTTGCCATAATATGTGAAATATAGTACACTTACTATATACGATTAAGCGCAGCAAGGCGCATGCCACTGCGCGATTTAAGGATTGTCATCGTAATGTTTGATATCAGAAATTACAGACCCGGATTCGAGCTCAGCGCTTTTGTCTTGTCGATTGCGATACTCTTGCCAAACTTAATATGGTATTTTATTCCGGCTCCTACCGACCTTTTGCGCAACAACGTGTCGTTCACTTCGCCATTAGGCGTCGCTTCCACCGTGCTGCGATTGCTCGCCATGCTGACGGCAATCTTACTGATTAACCTCGAAAGTCGCGAGCCGCACTTCGGCGTCGGCTCGATTATCGTGCTCGCGTTCGGCGGCATGTACTACGTCGGCTGGTTGCTCTACTACATGAGCGTTGCCGGGTACGTCGCCGTCGTGTTCGTAACGCTTCCTGCAATCGTAATGCTCACCACTCTCGCAATCGACAGAGGCAACCTCTTCTCGCTCCTGTTTTGCATCGCCTACGGCTGCGTGCATGCCGTGTGCATAGTAAACGGCTTAATTGCCATGTTTGGCTGAGCCGCCCCTGCCGGTAGCCCTCGTAAACTCGTGCTGTCGCGCTAAAAACGCGACATGCGCTTTCGCTCGTATTCGCCGAACGTCGCATAAGCTCGCTCAATTTCGGGCGGTTTTTACTTTTAAGTGCGAAAATGCTTGCATAAATCCGAAAAATATGTTATCCTATGTCGGTAATCGCTCGTGGGGTTATGGCGCAGTTGGTAGCGCGTTTGAATGGCATTCAAAAGGTCAGGGGTTCGAATCCCCTTAGCTCCACCACAGATGAAAATCCACTCGCACAGCCGAGTGGTTTTTTTATTTGTGGTGGAAGGAGCAAAAAACGAACCCATTTGATTGATAACAACAATCCTTTTACGTCATTCCGGGGGCTTGCCGAGAAATCCGGCGAAGCGTAAAAAAATAATAAATGCGGCTACGCCTGGATTCTTCGGCTGCGCTTCGCTCCGCTCAGAATGACATAAGGCTTTATTGTTCTTTAACCTTTCTTTTCCGTATTCTACTCCGCTCAGAATGACATAAGGTTTTATTGTTCTTTAACCTTTCTTTTCCGTATTCTGCTCCGCTCGGAATGGCATAAGGTTTTATTGTTCTTAAACCTTTCTTTTCCGTATTCTGCTCCGCTCAGAATGACATGAGGTTTTATTGTTCTTATACCTTTCTTTTCCGTGCTTTGCTCAGCTCAAAGCAACGAACAGGATTATTCCTCTTAATACAGCCGCTTCTGCGTCACCTCTTCACTCAATATAACAATAAGGATTATTACTTTTCTCCCGTGGGAGATTAACGGCGCGAGCAGGCAAAAGAAAAAAGCGGCGGAGGTAAGTCCGTCGCTTTTCATAGACGTTATGTCAGTGGGTGGCGGTTGCCTGTGCTTGGCAACGCTCACGCGAAACGCCGTCTGCTGCTTAGTTGAACATGTCCTTGTAAGCCTTGCCGAAGCGCAGCGACGGAGCTTTGCTCGCCTTGATGGTCACTTTTTCGCCGGTAAGCGGATTGATGCCGTCGCGCTCGGGCTTTTCCTTGAGCTCGAACGTGCCGAAGCCTGCGAGCTGAATCTTGTCGCCGCCGAGCAGAGTTTCCTTAACTACCTCTGCGAGCGCGTCGAAAGCCTTTGCGGCGTCCTTATCGGTTACTTCTGCCTTAGCAGCGATTGCCTTGATAAATTCCCCTTTGTTCATAACAAAAACCTCCTGAGTTTGTTAAACGAATTATACCATAATCCGAGAAAATAGTCAACGGATTGCGCGGCATATAATACTTTCACGGGCAAAATAGCGCGAAAAACCGCGATTTCGACATACGGTTGCGAGATTTTGCGACCGCAGAGCCGCATAAGCTTCGTTTATTAAGCCGCGCCGACTCCGTTTGCAAATCAAGCCGCACCGCTTTTTTGCAAACTCAACGAGCTTTCTTCGCTTTATTTTTAACCGCGCAATAGCTTTTACAAGTTTTTGCTCCGCGAAAAAACGGTAGAAACATAACGACACAACCGACGGCGGCATAAAAAACTCGGCGATATGGCGGCACGGCACAAAGCAATGCGGCATTTCGGCATGCGCACCGACACTCCTTAATGTGGCGGCACGGCACAACGTGGCGGCACGAAAAAACGCGCCCTCTTGCGAGAAGCGCGTTTTATTTCGATTAGTCGATTAACCCAAGGGCTCGATTAAGCCTCGTCGGGAAGGACGTCGACAACGGTACCCGAGCCAACGGTTCTGCCGCCTTCACGGATAGCGAAGCGGAGTCCCTTCTCGATAGCGATAGGAGCGATAAGCTTAACTTCCATAGCAACGTTGTCGCCGGGCATAACCATTTCGACTCCCTTCGGAAGCTCGATGGTGCCGGTAACGTCGGTGGTTCTGAAGTAGAACTGCGGACGGTAACCGTTAAGGAACGGGGTGTGACGGCCGCCTTCTTCCTTCTTCAGGACGTAAACCTGAGCGGTGAAGTGGTTGTGCGGATGAATGGTGCCGGGTTTAGCGATAACCTGGCCGCGCTCGATGTCCTTACGGTCGATGCCGCGGAGAAGAATACCTGCGTTGTCGCCTGCCTGAGCGAAGTCGAGGGACTTACGGAACATTTCGATGCCGGTAACGACGGACGTCTTGTTCTCTTTCTTAAGACCGACGATTTCGACGGGGTCCTGAATCTTGACGGTACCACGCTCAACTCTGCCGGTAGCAACGGTGCCGCGGCCGGTGATGGTGAACACGTCCTCAACAGGCATAAGGAAGGGCTTGTCGGTATCGCGGACGGGGTCCGGGATATAGCTGTCGACAGCGTCCATAAGCTCGAAAATGCACTTGCACTCGGGGCCGTCGACGTTGCCTGCGGTAGCAGCCTCGAGAGCTTTGAGGGCGGAGCCGCGGATAACCGGGGTGTTGTCGCCGTCGAAGTCGTACTGGCTGAGCAGCTCGCGGATTTCCATTTCGACGAGGTCGAGCATCTCGGGATCGTCAACCTGGTCGGTCTTGTTCATGAATACGACGATACGGGGAACGCCGACCTGACGAGCGAGCAGGATGTGCTCTTTGGTCTGGGGCATTGCGCCGTCGGTAGCTGCAACGACGAGGATAGCGCCGTCCATCTGAGCTGCGCCGGTAATCATGTTCTTGACGTAGTCGGCGTGGCCCGGGCAGTCGACGTGAGCGTAGTGACGCTTAGCGGTCTCGTACTCGACGTGAGCGGTGTTTATCGTGATGCCTCTTGCCTTCTCTTCAGGCGCCTTATCGATTTCGTCGTAGCGCATCTTCTGAGAAAGACCTTTTGCCGCAAGGGTCATGGTGATAGCGGCGGTAAGGGTGGTTTTGCCATGGTCGACGTGACCGATGGTACCGATGTTAACGTGGGGCTTAGTTCTGTCGAATTTTGCCTTTGCCATTGTTATTTTTCCTCCGAAATAATTTTTTTTGATTTCGATTTATTCTTCGGTCGCCCGAAGTGTTGCCGCGAACGCGCCGCTATGACGGCTTGTCCGCTCCCTTTCTCATATTATAAATGAATTTTTGTTTTTTTACAATCGTTTTGACGTAAAAATCAAAAATTATTTAGTCTTTTTTGGCTCTCTCGCCGATAACCTTGTCGGCAATAGCCTTCGGGACCTCTGCGTAGTGGTCGAACGTCATGGTGTAGTTGCCTCTGCCCTGCGTGCGCGAACGAAGGTCGGTCGCGTAGCCGAACATTTCGGCGAGAGGAATCTCGGCGTGCACTTCCTGAGTGCCGTTGACCATTTCCATACCCATGAGGTTGCCGCGGCGCGAGCTGATGTTGCCCATAACGTCGCCGAGGTATTCTTCGGGAAGCGTTACGTCCACTTTCATAATGGGTTCCATAAGCACGGGGTCGGCTTTGCGCATACCCTCTTTGAAAGCCATCGAGCCTGCAATCTTGAACGCCATTTCGGACGAGTCGACGTCGTGGTAGCTTCCGTCGTAGACGGTGACCTTGAAGTCGACGCATTCGTAGCCGCCGAGGATACCGCTCATCTTCGCCTCTCTTATGCCGGCGTCGATAGCTGGGATATACTCTTTCGGAATCGAGCCGCCGACGGTCTTGTCCTCAAAGACGTAACCCGAACCGGGCTCGAGGGGTTCCATATAGATTTTGCAGTGGCCGTACTGACCTTTACCGCCGGACTGACGAATGTACTTGCCTTCGACGTCAACCTTTTTGCGGATAGCCTCGCGGTAAGCAACCTGCGGCTTGCCGACGTTAGCCTCGACCTTGAACTCGCGGAGCATACGGTCTACGATGATTTCGAGGTGAAGCTCGCCCATGCCGGCGATAATCGTCTGACCGGTTTCCTGGTCGGTGTAGGTCTTAAAAGTCGGGTCCTCTTCTGCGAGCTTGACGAGCGCCATGGTCATTTTTTCCTGGCTTGCCTTGGTCTTGGGCTCGATAGCGACTCTGATGACCGGCTCGGGGAATTCCATGCTCTCGAGCACAATCGGGTGAGCGGCGTCGCACAGCGTGTCGCCGGTGGTGGTATCTTTAAGACCTACGAGCGCGCAGATGTCGCCTGCGTAAATCTCTTCGATTTCCGAACGGTTGTTCGCGTGCATCATGAGAATACGTCCGACGCGTTCCTTCTTATCCTTGGTGGAGTTAAGAACGTAGGAACCCGCCTGAAGCGTTCCCGAATAGCAACGGAAGAACGCCAGCTTGCCGACGAACGGGTCCGCCATGATCTTGAATGCAAGACCTGAGAACGGAGCGGAATCGCTGGTTTCGCGCTCTTCGACGGTAACGCCGTCCATGAGCGTGCCCTTGACGTGAGGAACGTCGAGCGGCGACGGCATGTAGTCGACGATAGCGTCGAGCAGCTTCTGCACGCCCTTGTTCTTGAACGAGCTGCCGCAGGTCACGGGGTTGATTTTCATCTCAATCGTGAGCTTGCGGATAGCCTTCTTGATTTCCTCGACGGTGAAGTCCGCGCCTTCGTTTTCGAAGTATCTCTCCATGAGAGCGTCGTCGGCTTCCGCCACGATTTCGAGCAGCTTTGCGCGATACTCGTTGGCCTGGTCGACGTATTCGGCCGGGATGTCGGACTCGTCCATGACGGTGCCGAGGTCGTCCTTGTAGACGTCGGCTTTCATGGTTACGAGGTCGATGACGCCCACGAACGTGTCGGCAGAGCCGATAGGCAGCTGAATCGCAACCGGGGTGGCTTTAAGGTGCGAACGCATCATATCCATGACGTTAAAGAAGTTCGCGCCGTCGCGGTCCATCTTGTTTACATAGGCAATACGGGGAACGCCGTATTTGTCCGCCTGACGCCAGACAGTCTCGGACTGCGGCTGAACGCCGCCGCGAGCGCAGAATACCGCGACCGCGCCGTCGAGAACCTTGAGCGAACGCTCGACTTCTACGGTGAAGTCGACGTGACCCGGGGTATCGATGATGTTGATACGGGTAAACGGCTCGGTGCTGCCGGCGCTGCGGTCGACACGCCACTGGGTGGTGGTAGCCGCGGAGGTAATGGTGATACCGCGCTCCTGCTCCTGCTCCATCCAGTCCATCGTGGCCGCGCCCTCGTGAACCTCGCCTATCTTGTGAGTTTTGCCCGTGTAATAAAGGATACGCTCGGTGGTCGTCGTCTTGCCGGCGTCGATGTGAGCCATAATACCGATATTACGCGTGTTTTCCAAACTGTATTGTCTTGGCATAGTCGTTTCTCCGAATGATTACCAGCGGTAGTGAGCAAACGCCTTGTTCGCCTCGGCCGCACGGTGCATTTCTTCTTTACGCTTGACGGACGCGCCCGTATTGTTGTAGGCGTCGAGGATTTCGCCGGCGAGTTTTTCCTTCATGGTGTTCTCGCTGCGCTTTCTCGCAAATCCGACCATCCAGCGAATAGCCAGCGTCTGACGACGTTCGGGACGGATTTCCATAGGCACCTGATAGGTAGAACCGCCTACTCTGCGCGCCTTGACTTCGAGCACGGGCTTGACGTTTTCGAGCGCCGCGAGGAAGATTTCCTCGGGAGCGCCGCCCGTCTTTTCCTTAACGATGTCGAAGGCTTCGTAGACGATGCTCTGAGCCGTTCCCTTTTTGCCGTCCAGCATGACCTGGTTAGTAAGCTTCGTGATAACCTTGCTGTTATACATCGGGTCCGGAAGCACGTCGCGCTTCGGAACCCCGCTTCTTCTTGGCATAATTGTTTTCTCCTTATTCTGATTTTTTGACCCGTATGGGTCGCTGTGAGTAAGGAGCCGATTCTTTACTTTGCCTGCCTTTCCCGTTTAACCCGGGGAGCTTTACTCCGCTTTGCGGCGCGGAACGCCCCGTAAACTTATAGGATAAGGGCTTTTATATCGTCACGGCTCCTGCTTTTCGGGCCGCGCCGATTACTTCGTGCGCTTTGCGCCGTATTTAGAGCGAGCTTGCTTGCGTTTAGCCACACCTGCGGTGTCGAGTGCGCCGCGGATGATGTGATAACGTACACCAGGCAAATCCTTCACTCTGCCACCACGAATAAGCACGACGCTGTGTTCCTGCAAATTGTGCCCGATTCCCGGGATATAAACAGTACCTTCCATCTTGTTTACAAGACGAACCCTCGCAATCTTACGAAGAGCCGAGTTAGGCTTCTTCGGGGTCGTGGTCGTAACCGACAAGCACACGCCGCGCTTCTGCGGATTGTTCTCGAGAATAGGACTCATCGACTTGAATTCCACTTTCTCGCGACCCTTTCTGATCAACTGGTTAATAGTTGGCATTATTACTCTACCTCCTTTCAGTAGTCTTGCCCGCTCTTATATCAAAAAGCAGGACTTTTCGGCGTTCGCCGCAACGAAAGCCTGTGCGGTGTAAATTTTCCGCACCCGACCATTATACACGGTTTCGGGGGGGCTTGTCAACGATTTTACGGGCTCAAAGCGGAAATTAAAGCGTTTTACGGCGGTTTTTTGCGTTAAACGCCGCCTTATGTCGCTCCGCGCATTGGTCATTTCGCACAAAATAATTCGGTAGACGGAAAATATATTCAAAACGGTTGATTTTACCCGGCGGATTTAGTATAATACCTGTAAATCAAATCCTTATGTTAAGGGAGGAGCAAAACAACTATGAAATCCGTTAAAATTCTTCTGAGCATGGCAGAGAGCGTAAAGAAATTCGTTGCCATTGTGAGCAAGTACCCCTACGACATCGACCTTCACAGCGGTCGCTTCGTCATCGACGCAAAGTCGCTTTTGGGCATCTTCAGCCTGGATTTATCCAAGCCCGTCGTGCTCGAGGTTCACTCCGACAAGTGCGACGACCTTCTCGGCGAGCTTAAGGACTACATCGTAGACTAAGTTCGGGAAGAAATCGCGTAAAACCAGAGCGGATAGTCCCTTGCCCGACGGGCACGGGGCTTTCTTTGTTTTCAACCTTATTTATCGGAGTGCTGCGGTATGGACGAAATAAGCAAAAACGACGTTATCGAGCTGAGCGTGACCGGTCAGGGCATGGACGGCGAGGGCGTGGCGCGCGCGGACGGCAAGACCGTGTTTATACGCGGCGCGCTGCCGGGCGAACGTGTGCGCGCGAAAGTGATTTCAGTGAAGCCGCGCTTCGACGTGGCGATACTCGAAAAAATCATAGCCGCCTCTCCCGACCGCGTAGCTCCGCTCTGCCCCGTTTTCGGAAAGTGCGGCGGCTGCGACGTTCAGCACATGCGCTATGCGGCGCAGCTCGGTTTCAAGCGTACTCTCGCCATCGACGCGCTGAAAAAAATCGGCGGCTTCGCTTCCGCGGAAGTCGGCGAGGTAATCCCGAGCGACGAGGTCTTTCGCTATCGCAACAAGCTGTCGCTGCCCGTCAGGCGCGGCGGCAGAATCGGGCTGTTCGCAAAGGGCAGTCACCGCGTGGTGGAAACCTCCGACTGTCTGCTGCAATACGAAAACAATCGGCTGCTCATCGCGGCTCTTCGCGACTTTATGGAAAGCGAGGGTTATGAGGGTTATGACGAACAGGACTTTTCGGGCGATATTCGTCACCTCGTGGCGCGCGAAATCGGCGGCAGACTGTGCGTGGCGGTTGTGACTACTCGCTCCATCGACCTCGGCGGTTTCGCTTCCGCCGTGCTCGGGTTCTCGCCTGACGCCGAAGTGTGGCTGAACGTGAACGCTCGCCGCGACAACGTGATTCTGGGCGCGGCGTGGAAAAAGGTTTGCGGCCCCGACTCGCCCGTCGTCGTTGACGGGCTGAAGACGAGTCTGCACCCTGCCGGGTTCTTTCAGGTGAACGACGGCGTGCGCGAAAAACTGTACTCGTTCGTGGCGGCGCTGTGCTCGGGCGGCATAGCAGTCGAGGCGTATTCGGGCGCCGGGCTTATGGGCGCGCTAGTAGCGAAGCGAGCCGACGAGGTTTACGGCATAGAAATCAATCGCGAGGCTCACGAAGCGGCGGTAAAACTCGCTCGCGACAACGGCATAGACAACATGACGCCCGTGCTCGGCGACGTCGCCGAAATGCTGCCGAAAGTCTTAGGCGAAATAATAGAAAAGCGCGGCGACAATCGCGGCACTTTCCTCATCCTCGACCCTCCGCGCGGCGGCGTTTCTCCGTCCGTGGCGGCAACGGTGGGCGGTTCGGGCGCGGAAAACGTCGTGTACGTCAGCTGCAATCCCTCCACGCTCGCGCGCGACCTCAAGATTATCTGCGGCTACGGCTATGAAATCGCTTCCGTCACGCCGTTCGACATGTTCCCCCAGACGGCGAACGTCGAAACCGTCGTCGTTCTGAAAAAGGCGGCAAGCGAATAGGCGCGGGCGGCTTCAATTAAACAAATATGACGCGAACACATGAAAACGACGGCAAATCCGATACGGAATTGCCGCCGCTTTTGTTTTTATCGTCTTTATCGTCTTACTTCGGGATTACTTTCCGTGGCGGTTACTTAAAATACTTCACGCCCGAGCGGAAAATATTCATGTCGAAGTTGCCGGGAACGTTTTGGTACAAGCCGGGTTGCCAGCGCTCGGTGTGCCCCATCTTGCCCAGCACTCTGCCGTCGGGCGAGATTATGCCCTCCACCGCCATAAACGAGCCGTTGGGGTTAAAGGGCGAGCGCATAGTGACCGTGCCGTCCGCCATGGCGTACTGCGTGGCAATCTGCCCGTTTGCCGCCAGCTTTTCAAACTCCGCCGGCGAGCACACGAATTTGCCCTCGCCGTGACTGACGGGAACGGCAAACGTTTCGCCGGGCTCGAAGTCCCGGAGCCAGGGCGACTTGTTCGTGGCGACGCGCACGTTGACGATGTCGGAAACGTGACGGGCGATGTTGTTGAACGTCAGCGTGGGACTGTTCGCCGTCCTCGCCGAAACGTGACCGTCGGGAAGCAGTCCGAGCTTAACGAGCGCCTGAAAGCCGTTGCAGATGCCCAGAATCAGACCGTCGCGCTTGTAAAGAAGGTTCTCCACCGCCTCGCTAAGCACGGGGTTAAGGAAGGTGTTGACGATGAACTTGCCGCTGCCGTCGGGCTCGTCGCCGCCCGAAAAGCCGCCGGGGAACGCGATAATCTGCGCCGCGTCTATGCGCTTTTTCATTTCGGCAACCGAGTATTCGATGTCCGCCGCCGTCAGGTTTTTCATGACGAAAATATCCGCTTTCGCGCCTTCTCGCTCGAAAGCGCGCGCCATGTCGTACTCGCAGTTGGTGCCGGGGAACACGGGAATAAACACTCGCGGAGCCGCAACGGAAGTCTTAGCCTTGTATTTAACGCCGGCGTCGAACGTGACGGGTTTTGCCTCGCCCTCGGCTTTTGCGGAGGTGGGGTAAACCGATTCGAGCCGCGAGGTGTAAGCTTCGATAAGCTCGCTCGTCGTGGTTTTGCTGCGCGCGATTGTCACCTCGCCGCCCGGCATGACTTCGCCGATATAAATTCCGCAGTCGCCGATGTCGTCCTCTGCCAGCGCGATGATGTCGCCGTACATCGGGCAGAACAAATCCACGCAGTCCGTGAGCCACATTCCATAGCCGCTGCCCATGATAGATTTCGCAATCGCGACGGCATAACCGCCCTCTTCAACGACGGTAGCGCGCAGAATTTTCTTCTTTTCAATCAGCTCCGAAACACTATCGAGCTGCTTGAGCGTCCAATCGAAATATGGATAGCCGTGGTAGTCGCGCCTGAGGTCGATGAGGTACAGCTTGCCCGGGCAATCGAACACGTCGGAGATAATTTTGTCGTCGGTTGTGACGCCCGTCGCGAACGAAATCAGCGTGGGCGGAACGTCGATGTTCTCGAAAGTGCCGCTCATGCTGTCCTTGCCGCCGATTGCGCCCGTTTTAAGCCCGAGCTGCGCGTCCATCGCGCCGAGAAGCGCCGCCAGCGGTTCGCCCCAACGCTCGGGGTCGGAGCCCAGCCGCTTGAAATATTCCTGCAACGACAGTCTTATCGTGTCGCGCTTTACGCCCGCCGCCACAAGTTTCGCCACCGACGACAGCACCGAGTGCACCGCGCCGATAAACGGCGAGTGCCTCATAAGCCGAGGATAGCACGCGTAAGCCGAAACGGTCACGGTGTGGGTAAAACCGTCCACGGGCGGCTTTGCGGCAATCACCGTCGAGGGCGTCAGCCTGTTCGCGCCGCCGAACGGCATGAACACGCTTGCCGCGCCTATGCTGCCGTCAAACGTTTCGCCCATGCCCTTTTGCGAGCACACGTCGAGCCGCCTGAGCTCCGCTTTCAGCGCGTTCGCGTAGTCGCCGTTTTTGAAGTACTCCGCCGAGTACTCGCTCGTGATTTCGTCTATAAAGTTTTCGCTCTCGTCGACGATAACCGCGTCCGCGGTCTGCTTTACGCCGTTCGTGTCCAGAAATTTGCGCTTTATGTCCACGATTGTTTCGTTTCCGTAGTACATCGTCAGCCGCTCGTCGCTCTTGACGACCGCCGCCTTGACGGCTTTCAGGTTTTCGCTCGCGGCGAGCTCGATAAATCTGTCCGCGTCCGAGGGCTTGACGACTACCGCCATGCGCTCCTGACTCTCGGAAATCGCGAGCTCGGTGGCGGTGAGCCCGTCGTATTTCTTGATTATTCTGTCGAGGTAAATGTCGAGCCCGGGGCTCAGTTCGCCTATCGCGACGCATACGCCGCCGGCTCCGAAGTCGTTGCACTTTATGATGAGCTTAGCCGCTTCGGGATTGC
>ULPT01061462.1_pt1 | contig 12547 bp, 9 predicted proteins | sample 1953751 | NCBI WGS metagenome assembly ULPT01 (sample SAMEA4835636, study PRJEB28245) | human gut metagenome | biome: gut microbiome; material: fecal sample | place: Denmark | collected 2008
GTCAATGAATTTCAGTCAGCATTGTCAGGAGTCAATTGCTTTCCCGTCAATGCTGTTGCAAAGTTCCAAATTAGTCCATTTTCATGAAAGCATTTTTTAGTCCTTGTTAGTCCTTGATTTGGAAATATGGGAGAATGGGAATAATTTTACATCGGATCAATTTGGAGACGACACTATGAACAACGAATCTGCAGAAATCATTGAACTGAAAAAGAAGATTGAAGAATCTGTGGAACGGGTTATGCACACGCCGGCAGACTTCGATTTTCTGAGCGGCGCGATATGGAAACGGATTCGGGAATACATCAGCCCCACGACATTGAAAAGGACCTGGGGCTACCTGGATGGGGTGAAGCAAATCCGCTATTCGACACTGGAGATCCTGTCCCGATTTGCAGGATTCAAGAGTTGGGACAATTATCTGGCGGAACGGAAAATTTCGTCGGAGCAGAATTCGAACATCGTCACGAAAGGAGTTGTCAATGCCTCTGAACTTGCTGAGGGAGACACCGTGTCCGTGGAGTGGGCACCGAACAGGCGGGTGAGTTTCAAGCATCTGGGAAGCTGCCGTTTCGAAGTGACCGAGTCCGTCTGGTCGCATCTCGATGTGGGAGACACCGCATCAGTAATGCTGTTCGTAATAGGTGAACCTCTGTTGCTGAGCGACTTGAATCATCGCGGAAAGACCGGGCTGACGTACCTCTGTGGCGGCAAGGGCGGACTTACTGCGCTGAGGACAAACGATTTGGCATCGGACCTCTCGAGAACATCGAGAAGGCCTCCGAAATAGTCCTGAACATCGTCAAGTTGTTCGCGGAATAGGGATACGGAAAGTCGACGCAGCAACACGACCTCAGCGTGCCACCATAGGTAATTACTGAACCAATGAGCATACCTTCAAGTTGGCAAATTCAGATGTAACAAATTAACATACAATCACTTACATATCTTAAAAGCGAAATGCAAAGATGCTCATCACCCTATTTTTTTAGGGGAGTGAGCATCTTTGCGCATTAGCTCAAATGTTCATAACATACTACCCATCAATGTATTACAACCACCATTATAGCATTAGCATTATGCTCATTGGTACCATAATTCCGCCGCTGGGATGCTTTTCAGTCAGCACCTCAGCCTTTCTGAGCGGGAACTATCTCCTCTGAAGTCGCGCCTTTCTCCGTAACACCTGCCTGCTCTGATTTTTCTGGCGCACCTGCGTCGTCATCGGCTTTCCGAGCGGTTTTCTCCGCCTCACGGGCGGCCTTAGCGGCGGCTTTGAGGTCGTCTCGCTCCTTTTGTTTCAGGTATGCGGCCTTGTATTTCTCGAGACGGGCATTCTCCTTATCCTCCCTGGCTTTCAGGGCCTTGAGCTGTTTCAGCTTCTTCGCACGAAGTTTGGCAGCTTTCTTATCCGCGGCTGCCTTGGCTTTGGCTGCATCCAGACTGTCGAGCCTTGCCCATTTGGCTTCACGGGCAGCAATCCTCGCCGCACGGATGGAATCACGCTGCGCCTTCTTCAACGCGGACGGATCCAGCACAGAAGCATTGACAGAAGACGAATCAGAAGACATTGACAGAGAATCAGTTGCGGCCTTTGTCGAATCCGCGACAGACTGGAGGGACGTTCCGAGCGAGTCCGCAGGAGAGAGTGACAATGAATCCTGCGCCACGGACAGCGAGTCGCCAGCTACCGTCAATGAATCTGCGGCAGCGGCCTTAGCCTGTGCGGCAGCCTTCCTGCGAGCCTCTGCATTGGCCTTGGCCACCTTGCCCTCGCGGATCTGCTTCATTATGCCCGGGATGTAACCAGGATAGTATCTGTCTGTATATTCGAAAGTTGCACGCGGACGGGCCGAATATGAACTGCGCTCCGATGCACGCAGAGAGAGCAGGGTAATGTCCTGTTTGCCGCGCGGACACGCATCTATCTGCCAGTCAAAGCCCTTCAGTACACGTTCATCACGCGTCATCTGAGCCACCGGATAGCCATCGTTTTTCGCGGCATCGAAGTAATAGACCTTGTCCAGTTCACCGTTCAGGAACCGAGCGGAGAGCATTTTCGCCGCACTCTTGTTCACGGTCGCATAGACGCTGTCCTCCTGCAGATAGAAAACGGCATTCGCCTCGCCGAGAGCATCGAATCGTGTCAATGCCCCGGTAGTGTCGAAGTAGGCGAGCATTTCCGTGGCCCTGATCTGGTCGAAGCACAACGAGTCTTCTTTCACGATGATGAAGGCGTTGGACATCAGGCTGGCCTTCTGCATGGCCCTGTCCTTGATCACCGCATAGATGCTGTCGGCAGAGTACTGCCTGTTGCCCTCATTCCAGACAAACGGCTTCTCATACATTCGGACCAACGAATCCAAATCATTGTAAACCAATGAGTCACAAGCGAGCTGTATATCTTTGCGGAACATCTTCACGTTCTTGATGGCCGTGATGAAATTCAGTTTCGTGGAGTCCTTCGGTGCGGAAAGCGAGTCCGCGGCCACTGTCAATGAATCTGCTGTATTCGCGAGCGAATCTGCCGAATGCGAGAGCGTGTCAGCAACATGCGAAAGGGAATCGGACGCATGAGCGAGCCTGCCGGCCGGTTTCTGAAGTGCACCAGCTGCCGATCCGAGCGATGCGAGCGCGTGAGAGACAGAATCTGCCTCAGAGGCCTGTGCACCAGCCGCCATCGCGGTCGAATCCTTAGCCGAGGTCAATGTCCTGGCTGTCAATGAGTCTGACGGAGCGCCCTCGGCCCCCTCCGCTGCATCAGTCGCCTCATCACCATTCTTTCCGGAAGCCTCAGCCGACTGCGAAGTCTTCGACACATCACCTTCCTTCTCAGAAGCCTCATCTGCCTCCGAAACATCCGAAGACTCAGATGCTTCACTCTCAGAAGTCTCAGAAGCCCCCGAAGTCTCAGCAGCCCCTCCTGAAGCAGCCCCAGTCTCCTCCGCCTGTTTCTTGTTCGGCTTAGGACGGTTCGGGTCATTCTCCATAGCCTTGGCCGCAGCTTCAGCCGCTTCCTTGGCCGCCTTCTGGCGATAAGCCTGGACAGCATCCACCGCCAAATCCTCAAGACGGGACTTGGAATCCTTTATCTCAGATTCATTGACCTGAAACATCATATAGGTACGTGCGAAGATGGTGTCAGCCCCGAAATAGACCGTATCCGGCTGATCCTCAGCATTTTTCATCACGCCGATCACCGCCGGGTCCCTCGTCAGCTTCACCTCGGACAACGAATCCGTATAGAAAATCCGCCCGGCCAGAGCAGAAACATCACGCGTAGTGTCAGTCACCTGCGCATTGCCGAGCAGCTCGATATTTTTAGATGACCTATAATAATATAAGGAGTCCGCCCAGCCTTCCTGAGTATCACTCATGCCGTGGACATTGTTCCGGAACAGGAAAATCTCGCGTCCGCGGTCATACCAGCCGCCATTGGCCGAAAGCATATTGTCATCCTGCCAGGTATCCGTGTCGAACCCGAACGTCGCCACATTGGTCCTGGCATCATAGACGATGGTAGTGGACTTCACGAACACCGAATCCGTGAACATATTCACCCTGTCATTGAACGTGAACGTCCTGATTTTCGAATCGTAAGTACCTGTGCGGCTTTCGATTATCTGCCCCTCGGCATCCTTCATCGAACCTCCGTTGAAGAAAACCGCCACACTGTCCTTCGTGTTGTAGTCCAGATGCTCGGTACGCAGCACATTCCGGTCCTTGTCCTCGAGCTGCACCAATGTACCCCTGAACTCAGCCAGGTCCCTGTCAATGTAATAAGTCAGCCTGTCTCCCGTCAGCACCGTCTGGTCCTGGAGAATCTTCACATTGCTGATAGCGTAGATTTCATTGGAACTCATATTCCAGAGCGCCGTATCACAGATGAGATAAGTATCATTGTGCAGAAACCTCGCCGGGCCCGTCACTTTTCGGTAATCGACGCCGTCCTTCTCGATAAGCTCCATGGACTGCGCGCTCAGAAGACGAACAAGCGAGTCCTTCTGACTGCAATTTTCCTGTGCAGACAGACTTGTGAATGTCGAGAGAACCGTAACGACAGATATGAAAAGCTTACGGAAATTCATTGACCTTCAATATCTTACTTTTCAGCCGCATCGGACGCGCACTGAGCCACTATCTTGTTCCAGCCCTCGCGAGAGAAATTGCAGTCCTTGAACAGCGGGTCGATAGTGATATATGTCGTCTTTATCTTGCTGTCAATGAACTCGTCGATAGCCTCATTCTGCTTCTTGACCTTCGCCTCGTCCAGCAGCTCGCTGTAGTCATTCTCGAACGAAGCCGTGTGGGACGGAATGATCTTGTCCACGCGGATTATCTTATACACAGTATTACCGCTACGGCCCTCATTGTCAAGCGATTCCACAGGCTCGGATATCTCCCCTTCCTTCAAATTCTTGATGGCAGCATAGTCCTGAGGCTTCAGCTGGTCGATCTCAAAATACGCGGAACCGGTATTCGGGTCAGCCATCTGGCCACCATTGGTACGAGTCTGATTGTCCTGAGAATAGAACTTCGCCGCAAGCTCGAAAGTGACAGCCTTGTTCTGTATTTCAGTCTTGAGCGAGTCGAGCGTCTTGAACGCCTTCTGCCTGTCAGTATCCGTATAGACCGGCTTCATGAGAATATGGCGGGCATTGAACATATCCCCCTTCTTCTCGAGCACCTCAATAATATGGAAACCGTCCGGCGTCTCCACAATCTGGGAAATCACACCAGGCTTGAGCGACATCGCCGCATCAGAAAATGCCGGCCAGAAAATCGACTTCGACGCAAGCCCCAGTTCGCCGCCCTTCCTCGCGCTGCCAGGGTCCTCAGAATAGATACGGGCCAATGTAGAGAATTTCTCACCGTTGATAATTCGCTCACGTATGCTCAGCAGCCTCTCCTTCACCGCAAGATTCGCAGCCTCGCGGTCCGGATAGATACAGATCTGGCTCAGCTGATACTTCACCGGAACCATAGGCAGGTCCGCGGCATCAGTCTTGGAAACATACTCCTTCACATCGTGCGGAGTCAGCTCAGGCACCCCCGAAGCAATCTGAGACTGCATCTGCTGGGTAAGCGACATATCCTCAAGCTGCTGCTTCCATTCCTGACGAAGTTTATACATCGGCTTGCCGTAGGCCTTCTCCACATTGTCATCACCCCCGAGCTGAGTACGCATCTGATCGATACGCTGCGCCAGAGTGCTTGACACCATCTCCTGGTTCACCGTGAGAGAATCCACACGCGCCTGCATCAGGAAAAGCTTCGACTCAAGCATACGCTCCAGTTGCTCGCAACGCATATTCCTGTCGGAATACATCCCCTGCATACGCATATACAGAATCTCCTGCTCCAGTTCCGACAATGAAATCATCTCATTGCCCACGACAGCTATCGTCTTGTCAATGAGGCCATTACCATATTTCTGGGCATTGAGTGGCATCTGCGCCGAAGCCAACACCGCAACCACAGCTGCTGCAAGTTTCAGTATATTCTTCATAATCAATAAATCATCATTTTATAACGAAAGCGCCTTGAGCGCGCGCATTCTCTAACAAGTCCCGTTCCAAACCTGAAATCAAAGCCTGTTTTCTGGTACTCAGGATAATATCTTTTATCTGTTCCCTATAATATTCCACCGGTCCAGTCTGCCCCGCCCTCATCATTTCGCTGACAAAGGCAATGTTCAGATTGCCGCTGGCGTCAGGAATCTCTACCATCCCGTCCTTCATCACCGCCAGCAACGACCCGTAATCCGTCCCGAACTCCCGCGACAGCCTCACCATATTCACCCAGCCCCCGCCGAAGAAGTTATATCTCAATGCAGATGAATACGTCAGGCTGTCACCTTCCATTATATCATCCGCATCAGACGAAAGCAGCTTCTTCTTGATGATGTTCAAGTTCGGCGAATCGGCAGAGATGCAGAGGAACTTCGCCTTGGCAATCGGCAGAGCCAGACGGAAATTCTCAATATGGTCCTCATAGTACTTCTCTATCTGCCCGTCAGTCACAGCCGTATCGAGCCTCTGGTTTATGTACTTCTGCTCATAGCGGTACTTCAGCAGCGAACGGCGATAGTCCTCCAGTTCCTTGGTGACATTCTTCTCCGACTTGGACAACTCCCTGTCCACCACATCATTGAACACCATATCGGTAGCCCAGGAATTTATGTACTGGAGCGCCAGGCGCGTGCTGTCATCAGCCGAAATGCCGTCCGGAATGAACGTCGCCAAATCCGTATCATACAGTTTTTCGGACCCCACCTCAGCCACGACCTTGCCGTCACGGACAAACGACATAATCGTCTTGCACGAATTCAACATCGGCAGGACGATTACGAAAAAGCATACGCCTATAATATTCAGGACTCTGCGAGTACTCAAATCTATCTCGAATAATTAGGTGATTCCTTGGTGATAGTCACATCATGCGGATGGCTCTCGAGGTAACCCGCATTGGTGATACGCACGAACTGGGCGCCGCGCAGAGAAGCGATATCCTTCGCTCCCACATAGCCCATACCTGCACGCAGACCACCCACAAGCTGGTAAACAACCTCAGCCACAGTGCCCTTGAACGGCACCTGAGCCACGATTCCTTCCGGAACAAGCTTCTTCACATCCTCTTCCATATCCTGGAAATACCTGTCCTTGGAACCATGCTCCATAGCCTCGAGCGAACCCATTCCCCTGTACGCCTTGAACTTCCTTCCGTTCAGGATGATGGTCTCACCAGGAGACTCCTCAGTTCCGGCAAACAATGAACCGGCCATAATGGTGCTTGCACCTGCCGCCAATGCCTTCACGATATCACCCGAATAGCGGATACCGCCGTCAGCAATCACAGGCACGCCCGTTCCCTCCAATGCCTTGGACGCAAGCATCACAGCCGTCAGCTGAGGCATTCCGACACCGGCGATTATACGCGTGGTACAGATAGAACCAGGTCCGATACCGACCTTCACCGCACTCACACCTGCATCTGCCAATGCCTTGGCACCCTCGCCCGTGGCAACATTGCCCGCAACAATCTGTATATCTCTGTTCTTGAACGCTTCGCAAGCCTTGGAAATCACCTCGAGCACACCCACGGAGTGGCCATGAGCTGTGTCAATGACGACCGCGTCAGCACCTGCGCTCACGAGCATCTCGATCCTGTCGAGAGTGTCAGACTTCACGCCGACTGCAGCAGCCACGAGAAGACGTCCCTTCGAATCCTTGGAAGCGATAGGATTGTCCTTGATCTTCATAAGGTCCTTATAGGTGATGAGACCTACAAGCTTGTTGTCCTCGTCCACTACCGGAAGCTTCTCCACCTTGCTGCTGCGGAGAATGCCGGTGGCATCCTGAAGACTGATTCCCTTCTTCGCCGTGATCAGATTATCCTTCGTCATCACGTCCGAAACCGGAATCTTTTTATTGTCCTGGAAACGCAGGTCCCTGTTCGTGACAATGCCGATGAGCCTGCCGGCGCAGTCCACTACAGGAATGCCGCCGATATGATGCTTCGCCATAAGGGCCAATGCATCGCCCACAGTAGCCTCAGGACTGATGGTGACCGGATCGTAAATCATACCGTTCTCCGCTCTCTTGACCCTGCGGACCTGCTCGCACTGCTGGTCAATGGTCATATTCTTGTGAATCACACCGATACCGCCGGCACGAGCCATCGCGATAGCAAGATCAGCCTCAGTAACAGTGTCCATTGCAGAAGAAACAATAGGAGTGCAGAGAGAAATATCTCTTGTGAATTTGGTGGAAACATCTACAGCTCTCGGAAGGACTTCGGAGCGTGCAGGAACGAGTAGAACATCATCGAAGGTGAGACCCTCCGGAATTGCTGAATTTACGAACTGCATTTCTAACAAATATATTTTGGCAAATATACGAATTTTTTCAATGAAATTTACATTCCGGACATTTTCAATGCAAGATTCCCAAGATTTTCAATATACCATTCCCAAGATTTTCAATTTGTTTCGTTTTTTCGATTTGTCGATAATAATGCGTAACTTCGGCGATTAGTCCGACATTTTGCAGAACGCCGCGACTGGCGTGAACTGATTTTTTCGCGGAATTATAACTCAACAATATGAATACAAGACATATAGCGACACTTTTTCTGGCAGCGTTCATTGCCATTGCCGGGGCCTGCTCGCCGGAGACGACAGTAAAACCTGACGAAGGGAACGGAACCGAACAGCCGGGAAAACCTGGAACCGGAGAAGAAAATCCGGGCGGCGAAGAGAAACCGGGAGAAGGGAACAAACCTGAAGAAGGCGGAAAACCTGGCGAAGGTGAGAATCCGGGAGGAAGTGAGAACCCCGGCGAAGGCTCGACAGAAGAGACCGTAAACGTGACAGTTCTGAACCCCGGAGCGACAAAGGTGGAGACCAAACCCGCCCCGCAGCATCCGGACCTCATCCACAACGAAGAATACCACGAGTTCTACAATCCCCTTCAGGACTACCTCGATGACTTCGGCAATATCGACTACGTCTGCGCTCAGGGCAAGGGAACGGATTGGCCACGCGTGCTCGACGACTATTCAGGCATCCGCTTCTATCAAAGCACCTCAGCATCGAAGAACGGAGGATACATCCGCGTCCGCGCCCACAACGGAGCCAAACTCCTCAGCGTAACAGTAGGTTCTGCAACATTGACAAAAATCGCCCACTCGGTGGACGGACGTGCGAAAAAGTCAGAGACGAAGAACATTGACGCAGGCGGCTCCTACACGGTCGAAGGCGAATACGACGAAGTCTGCTTCTACTGCATGGGCACGGCACAGAGCGAAAGATGGGAGATGAACAGCATCAAAGTCCGCTACCGTGGAGGCTTCATCGAGGAAGACTTCCAGACCGGCATTGAAAAGGAATACGGACCGCTCGTGCGTGTGGACCTGCCTCTGAAAGAAGGCTTTGAGAACGGATTCCCGACGACAGACAAGCCGTCATACTACAAATACGGCCTGACCGCAGGACGCGAAGACCTCCAGTGGAGCACCTGGTTCGGCTCATTCTCCTGGCAGAATCCTATTACAGGGAAGCAGAGCGCCCAGCTGCGCATCTACAAGGAAGACCCGGACTATTACGGCCAGCCACAGTTCGGTCACATGAAAATGGAATACTTCATCGAGAATCTCTCGAAAGTAAGCTTCAGCTACTGGTTCTCCGAGTTCTGGGTATCCGCAACGATTTCCTACTGCGAATTCGACACCGACGAATGGAAAAATCCGCAGCAGATCGCCCTGAAGAGCTACAGCGACCGCAAGACCAAGCAAAGTTTCACCTACGACTTAGGGGCCACGGTCAATGCCAAGATCCGCATCCAGATAGACCCGGACAGCGGTCACCCGGACAGCGACCACCACGACCTGATTTTCGACGACTTCATCTTCGAATAAAATTTTTCATTTATACATATAATGACTAACTTTGCAGGATGTAACTAATCTGACAACTTGATGGTTACAGAAATAATGGAAACTGATAAATAAAAATAATTAACAACAATCATGAAAAAATCAACCAACAATTACGAACGCCCTGAAGTCCAGGTCGTTTACGTAGAAACCGAAGCCGGATTCGCGAGCAACGGTATTCAAAACTTCACAGGCAATGATGTCGTAGAAGAGTCTGATGAATGGATTTAAACAGATTGCCTTATGAAACATTTCTCAAAACTATTCTTTGCAGCCACAGTCGCCGCATTGGGATTAGCATCTTGCGCTAAAGAAGTTGCCCCAGTAGAAACCCCTAAGGACAATCTCGTAACCGTACACTTCGGTGCCACCGCCGGAATCGAAGGCGCCACCAAAGCCACCCTCACCCCGGACGAACAAGAAACACTCTTCACCTCCGCCTGGGAGAAGGGGGATAAGATTTTCATTCAATATGAAAACGGTGAAACAAAACCAACCACAACCACAGGAACTTGGAATGGCACCAAATTCGAAGCTACTATGCCAAGTTACATTGGTATGTGGGAATACTCGGCATGCTATCCCACCCCTGTAAAAGAGAAAATCTCTTTTGGAGCGAATAGAACTCAAAAAGGCAATCTTTATAACAGTGATTATGATGTAATGATTGCCCATAAGATTAGTTGTAACAATGCTGATGCCGGCAAAGACGACAGCGGAAATGATGTCGTTTTCAATATGGAACGCCAGACTGGTATCGTTTATTTCCACTTAAGGAGCGAACTCAATGAAGATGTCATCTCCGCAAAATTATCTGTAGAAGGCGGCAACATCGCAAGTTCTAATGCATTACTTGATCCTTCAGGATTTACTTGCGAGGAAGATTTGAAGGAAATCACCATCACATTCGAAGATGGCACCGCCCCGAAAGCATCCGACTTCCAGCTCTGGTACAATGTCTTCCCGACGGCATACACGTCAATGTCTTTAGAGGTAAAAACTGCCAACCACACCCTCACACTGAACAAAAACAAGGGAGGCAATTTCGCGGCTGGAAAGCTCTACAAGATTCATAAAGACGATGTAACCTGGACAGAAAACAACAATGTCACATTCTTCTATGAGTCATTTGACTCATGTGACGGAACAGGTGGCAATGATAGACAATGGAGCGGCACCATCGCCACTAGTACTGTTCGCACCGATAATAATGCTAATTGGACTTTTGAAAACGAAGGTGGAGCTAAAGCCTGTGTAAAATTAGGGTCTAGTTCATCCCTCGGAAAGGCCACAACCCCAGCACTCGGCATTAACACATCGACTGCGACACTTTCCTTTAAGGCTGGCGCATGGGATGGAAATAAAGAAAACACCACAATCAAAGTCACAGCAAATAACGGCGGAACAGTTGATCCGTCAACTATTACATTGAAAAAGGGCGAATGGACTGATTATACCTGCACTATCAGCGGAGCCACAGAAGCTACCACCCTTACATTCGCTGCAAGTCAGAAAAGCAATAATCGTTTCTTCCTTGACGAAGTAATGGTTTATTATGGTAACAAACCTGTCGTACAACGCACCCAGCAGATTTCGTTCAGCAAAACTTCTGTAGAGTGCTATATCAATGACACTTTTACAGAACCTGTCTTGAGTGGAAATAAGACCACAGTAACTTACTCTTCTTCCGACGAAAAAGTTGCAACTGTAGATGCCGCTTCGGGAAAAGTTACCATTCTGTCCGTAGGTAAGACTGAAATCACAGCTACAGCAGAAGAAACAGAAGAATACAAAGCAGCTTCTGCCAATTACGTCTTAACAGTAACTGAAAAGAGCCCGACAGGTCCAACTACAGTAGTAATTGATTTGTCAAAACAGAAATTCACAAATAACCAGGAAATAAAAGAAGTAACGTCAGGTCCTGTTTCCCTTATTTTTAATAAAGGCACGAATACTAATCCTCCTAAATATTACACTACAGGAACGGCAGTACGCCTTTATGGGGGGAACACAATGACAGTTTCGTCTTCAAAAACGATTGTTAAGGTTGAGCTTACTTTTGACACTGAAGAAAAAGGCAAGAATGCTATAACAACAGAACCTTTAACTTACTCAGATGGAACTTGGACAGGAGAATCAAATAGCATCAAGTTTACTGTAGGCGGAACGTCAGGACACAGAAGAGTTCAAAAAGTTTCAGTAACTTATAATTTGTAATCCAAACCCATAAACCAATAGCACCGAACTTCACATACTATTGGGACACATGGTCAGTTTTTGTCTCGGCGGTACAAAAGGTGTATCGCCGAGACAATTAATATAATATATAGGCATGACTAAGCAATTCATTGAAACCGTTCTTCTTGCCCTGGCAAATGAACGAAAAGTTTTTTGGTCTGAAGCAGACTTCCAGTTCGCATTTGCCTGGAAATTAAAAGGAATGCTCCAAAAAGACAGCAACCCGCAAAGCACCATAAATGTGAGGCTTGAGCGAAGGGCTGATGCGCTTGAACAAAGAACAGATGCACCTAAGCAAGGGTATGAAAAAGAGAATTCAGGAGATATTTATATTGACATCTGGGTAGAGATTAACGAGAAAGTATATCCTATAGAGTTGAAATACAAGACAATTCAATGCAATATCACAGATGGCTCCGAAGAATATAAGCTAAAGCAGCACGGCGCCTGCGATATTGGTTGCTATCTGTATCTTAAAGATGTGGAGCGAATCGAGCACATCTCCAAATCACTTGGCGGCAACTTCGAAAAAGGGTATGCTATTATGCTCACAAACGATCACCTGTATTGGGACAAGCCCAAAACGCCCCCAGACACCACCATCTTCAGAGACTTTAGAATTTATGACGGAAGAACGATTTCCGCTAAACAGAATCTCATATGGCATCCAACGTCAAATAAACAACCTGTTTGGCAGGAAAAATTGGGCCCTCTTACACTAACCCACAATTATACCATAAACTGGAAAGATTACTCAAAATTATTAAATGAAGAAGGAAAGGCCATCCCTTTCAAATACTCCATAATTGAAATCAACTAGAGCTCGCCCCGTACAAATTCATTGACAAACAAACTGACCGTCAGCTCGGTCACG
>ULPT01027822.1_pt1 | contig 12489 bp, 6 predicted proteins | sample 1953751 | NCBI WGS metagenome assembly ULPT01 (sample SAMEA4835636, study PRJEB28245) | human gut metagenome | biome: gut microbiome; material: fecal sample | place: Denmark | collected 2008
TTCATAGTCTTCCGCCATGCCCGTTATTATACCATATAAACTTGGCACTTGTGCCGAGAGGTCGTTTTCGGTATACTACTCTTCGCATTTGCCCCTTCGGACTGTAGCTCAGCTGGTAGAGCACGACACTTTTAATGTTGGGGTCGCGGGTCCGATCCCCGCCAGTCCGACCACTCGATGAAGCAGACGATCAAGACACGACTCTCTGTCGTGCCTTTTGTGTTTTTGCCCCAAGTCGAGTACGGGCAACCTCATCGTCCGTGTGCCGGTCAAGTTCTCGCACGTCTCGGGACGCAAGAAGATCGAGACTTCGCACCCGACCGAGTTTCAGACCAACAGCCCGATTCTCAGGGCCATCGCGAGGGGAATGGCGTGGCTCAGGATGCTCGACGAGGGGAAGGTCTCGTCGATCCACGACCTCGCCGACACGCTCAAGCTCGAGCGCAAATACGTGCGCTACACACTCCGCCTCGCGTTCCTCTCGCCCCGCGTCATCCGCGCGATCATGCAGGGCCAGGAACCCGACGGACTTTCGCTTGCTGCTCTCCGCACGACCCTAGCGGCTGCTTCGCAGTGGGCGTTCGCCCAGTCGATATTCCTCACCACGGCCAACTGGTCCGAGCAGGAGAAATTCCTCGGGTTGACCAAACAGCAAGAATCTTGCTGACTTTTAGCGTAAATCGTCAGATTATGTGCATTTCTCCAGAAGTCCACACTTCCCAATATGCCTTGGAAATGCTATAATAATAGCGAATTTTTGCTGAAATAATAAGGCCGTTCACTAAAGTGATGTTGCTACAAAGAGAAAGAATTGTGCTGATTGGTCGAGAGAGTCTTCTCTGGACCACTTGGTTGCCTTTGTCTTGCAATGATAAGGTGAGGCCTCTGCGAGGGCTGGACGATGCTTGAGAGCGGTCGCCTTAAACAGGCCTTCAACCAACTTTCTAATGCCTTGCGACGAAGCCTATCGCCAGGTGTGCTGGTCTTCTTGACGGGAGTTGCTGAAGATAAGGGCTATCTGTTGGCAGAAGCTCTGGGCGACACTTGTCGCTTTATCAACGTTGGCAAATATCTCTCTACACATTTGTTGGAGGTGCCCCGTTCACGCCGATCTCAAAAAGCCTTGCAGTTGCTGAGCGAAGAAGCATCGGCGGGGCCTTGTTGCTTTTATGATCTGGAAATTCTCTTTGACCCTGGTATGAAGCTCGATGTGTTGACGTCGTTGAAGACGCTTGCAAAAGGTCGAGAGCTTTATGTGGATTGGCCAGGAGAGTGGAATGCTGAGGAACAATGCCTCACTTTTGCAGAGCCGAACGATCCTGCCTATCGCGCCTATCCTGTCGATGCGGAGATAGCTGTTGTCGATCTTTCCGGAGAAACTTATCCCGCGCTTCAATTTTAAGGAGATCAAATGAAGTACAGCGAACTCATCCAGTTTGAACCGATTACCTCCGTGATCCAGCTTCAGGATTCGGCGGACAGCAAAAAGGCCCAGGAACTCGTCAAGACATACGTCATTTCCGAGATGATGGCGAAGCGGTTCAACGGGCTTGTGTTTCCCATGCTCCGCTGGGACAATCCGGTCGACCACTTGGGAATGCTGGTTGTCGGCAATTACGGAACAGGTAAGTCCCACCTGATGAGCGTCATCGCTTCGGTTGCGGCGGATGCAAGCCTCGTTTCCTGCTTGCGCGACGAGTCCGTTCGGAAAGAAGCGGAAGCGATTGCCGGTAAGTTCAAGGTCATCCGTTTTGAGATCGGCGGCGTGAACACCTCGTTCCGCACGATCTTTGTCAATGCCTTGCAGGACTTCTTGGAGAAGGCTGGAATCGACTATCAGATTCCCGATGAAGCCGGGCTTACGAACAACAAGAGCTGGCTTGAGGAAATGATGGTTGAGTTTCAGGCCAAGTTCCCAGACCAGGGACTCTTGATGGTTGTTGACGAGATGCTTGATTATCTGCGTCAGCTGGAAGAGCGGGAGCTGATCCGTGCGTTTGGCCTGATGCGTGAGATCGGTGAGTTTGCAAAGGATTCCCGCTTCCGCTTCATTGGCGGCGTTCAGGAGATGATCTTCACAAGTCCCCGCTTCAGCTTCGTTGCGGAGAGCCTGAATCGAGTGGCTCAACGCTTCCAGACGCTGCCCATTGAGCGGAGCGATGTGAAGTTTGTGGTGGCTGAGCGCCTTCTTGGCAAGACCGCCGCGCAGAAGGAGACGGTGCGGAAGCATCTGGAGAAGTTCGCGCCGTGCTATGAAGCGATGGCGGCGAAGATGGACGACTATTGCCGGATGTATCCTGTCCATCCTGACTACATTGAGGTCTTTGAACGCATCGCCTGTGCGGAACGGCGCGAAGTTTTGAAGACGCTCTCGAAGAGCATCGGCGAACTGATGGATAAGAACGTGCCGGAGAACGATCCTGGCGTGATTGCGTTCGATTCGTATTGGACGCAGATCAAGTCTACTCCCCAGCTCCAGGCCGTCGAGAACATCAAGCTTGTCACGGATTGTGCAAAGGTCCTGGAGGCCAAGGTCGCAAGCTTGCCGAAGCTCTATCGTGACCTCGCTCAGCGTGTGATCCAGGCCCTCTCGGTTCATCGTCTCACAACTCCGTCGATCAACGATCCGATTGGACTCACGGCAGCGAATGTGCGTGATATGCTGTGCGTCTATGATCCTCTCGTTGAGGAGTTGGGTGGGGACAAGCCCCTGGTGCTGGAGCAGAATGTCGAGACGGCCATTGATGGGCTGAAGACCGCCGTCTCGGGTCAGTACATTTCGCGCAACGGCGAGAACAAGCAGTATTACATCGACGTCGAGAAGACCATCGACGTGGAAGAGAACATCAAGGTGCGTGCCGGGATGCTTTCGGAGGGGGAACTTGACCGGGCGTACTTCGAGGCCTTGAAGGTTGCGATGGAAGTCCAGGATGTCGCGCCGAAACTCTCGTACGCGCGGATCTGGGAGTTTGATGACTTGCAGTGGTTCTCCCACAAGGCACCGAGGCGCGGCTACCTCTTCTTCGGTTCGCCCAACGAGCGTTCGACGGCCCAGCCGCCGCGTGATTACTACCTTTACTTCCTCCGCCCGTTCGACACCGTCAGTTTCAAGGACGAGAAGAAGGCAGACGAGGTCTTCTTCAAGCTGGCGTCCGTGCCTGAAGAGGTGAAGACTTCGGTCAAATACTATGCGGCGGCCCTCGCCCTTATGCAGACCTCTTCTGACGGTGAGCTTCGCCAGGCCTACCAGAGCGAAAGTCTCAAGGCGCAGAAGAAGTTGATTCAATGGCTTTTCGAGTCCGGCTTCTCGAGCTTTGAAATCATCTACAAGGGGGAGAAGAAGAAGGCGTCGACCTGACTTTCGGGGGTCAATCTCCGTGACTTGGCGGGACTCAAGAGCGATCAGACGTTCAACTTCCGCGAGAACATTCTGGCTCTTTCCGGCTATTTGCTGGAGCAGTACTTCACAGAGCTTGCGCCCGAGTATCCGGTCTTCAAGGACTTCATCGGCAAGAAGGCCCACGAGGGGGCGGTCAAGGATGCCCTGGGTGTTCTTTCCGGCGGAAGCACGAAGCAGGGCTTTGTTGTCCTGGAGGCGCTGAAGTTGCTGGACGGAAGCACGGTTTCCGTTGAGAAATCTCCCTATGCGCTGAAGGTGCGTGAGCTTCTCAAGAAGCTTCCCGACGGGCAGGTGCTGAATCGGGACAAGCTCCTTCAGTCGTTCAATCAGGAGAACTATTTCGAGCTGAAGGCGTCGCGCCTGGAGGAGGATTACTTCCTCGTGGTTCTTGCGGCTTTGGTCATGAACGGCGAAGTCGTGCTGCACACGCTTGGGCATGAATACGGAGCGTCTGATCTCCTGGCTCTCTCGTCGGCCCCGCTCGACGATCTTCTCAATTTCTCGCATCTCTCCAAGCCCAAGGACTTTAGCCAGGAGACGCTGGCCGCCGTGTTTGAGCTGGTTGGACTTGAGAAGAGTCTCGTTACGAAGGTGCTTGCCGGACAGAAGGAACCTGTTCTGCAGTTGCAGAGTGCCGCGCAGGAAATCGTCAAGAGCCTGGCCTATCTGATGCCCAAGGTCTCCGCGCCCGCTTCTTTCCTCGGTGTCGACCTCCTCCAGCTGGCGACGGGCGGTGTTTCGCCGTCGAAGGCCTTTGCGGAGGCAAAGAGCTACGTCGAACATCTCCAGGCCTACGATACGCCCGCCAAGCTGAAGAACCTCCGAGATGATCCCGCAAAGGTGCTGTCTCACAAGGAGGTCGTGGCGCAGCTACCCGAGTGGCAGAAGCTTTTTGCCTTCAAGGACGAAAAGTCGGCCTTGCTCACCTATCTCAGCGCAGCGGCGGACAACCTTGGGCCGGAGGACCTCTGGACTGTAAAGTATCAGCAGCACAAGAGCGCGACCCAGGAGGCCCTCGCCAAAGCCAAGAACCTTAAGGAGCTGCTGACGGTTCTCGACAAGGCGGGCAAACAGCTCGTTCAGCTCAAGGCCGATTATGTGAAGCAGTATCTGATCCTGCACAAGAAGGCCCGTCTCGACGTGCAGGGTGATGTGAAACGGCAACAGCTTCTGTCGAGTCCCATCCTGTCGGCGTTGGAGAAGCTGGCGGCAATCGAGATTCTGCCCAAGGGCGAGTTGATCGACTTCCGCAACAGACTCCAGAGACTTGTCCTCTGTGACAAGGTGACACAGGCAACCCTGGAGCAGGAGGTAACGTGCCCGCATTGCCACTACGCGCCAAGTCGCGAAGGAACGGGCAAGGATGTCTCGATACTTCTCGGACAGATGAATGCCCAGCTGACGGCAATTCTCGAGAAATGGACGAAGCAGCTCCTGGACGAACTTCAGACGGCAACCGCCAAGGCGAATCTTGCCCTGTTGAAGCCCCGGCATAAACAGGCCCTCGAGGCCTTCCTGGCGGGCAAGGATCTCACGCCGCCGCTTTCCGATGATCTCGCGGAGGCCCTCAAAGAGGTTCTGAACGGACTTGCCAAGGTTACCTTCAAGGGGGATGACCTCCTGCAAAAGCTCAAGGATCTTGGTCCCACCAAGGTCAATGAGTTCAAGGCTCAGCTTGAGCGAATGATCGATGAGGCCATTGCAGGCAAGGAATTCGACAAGGTTCGCCTCGTGGTGGAGTAAGGAGAATCATCATGGATGTGACCGAAAATTATCGTTCCATTACCATCGCGAATGCCCTCCGGAATATAGATTCCGGGAATTTCCTTTTGCCTGCGATCCAGCGTAAGTTCGTGTGGCAGAAAGAGCAGATTGAAGACCTCTTCGATTCGCTTCTGCAGGGTTATCCAATCAATACAATGATGGTTTGGAATGTCACTGCACCAGAGGTGAAGCGAGACTTCCAGTTTTATCGATTCCTTGATCGGTATTGCGAGTTCTTTCACGACGAGAATCCTAAAGTTGCGACCATTGGCTTCCCTGATTTTGGAGCAGTCATTGACGGCCAGCAACGCTTGACTTCTATTTACATTGGCTTCAAAGGGTCGTATGCCCTTAAGCGCAAGAACAAGCATTGGCCAAAGACGGAGGATCAGACTGTCTTCCCTCGCGAGCGACTTTGTGTCGATCTTAAGAGCCAGAATACGGATGAAGGAGATTCTCGTAAATATATCCTCCGCTTTATTTCGGGTGGAGCCTTTCAAGCGGACGTAGTGGCTAAGACACACCACTGGTTCAGGTTGGAGGAAATGCTGTCATATCAGAAAGTAGATTTAACATCTTTTCTGATTGACGATGTTCCGGAGATTCTGAGCCGGTTGAATCTTAGCGGAACCGAGAGCGAGAGGTTTGCCCGGGAAACGCTCTGTAAGTTATGGGATTTGGTTTGGCGAACTCCGACGATCCATTACTATCAGGAAAGCGATCAAGATATTGACCGTGTTCTCAATGTCTTCATTCGGACAAATAATGGCGGCACAAAATTGTCAATGTCCGCGTTGCTGATGTCGGTGGCGATTGCCAAGTGGAATGACGAAGAGAATAGAACGGATCCGCGCACGGAAATTGAGAAGCTCGTAAAAGATGTCTGGCAGGATGCTGCCATGTCCTTTCAGATTGATCAGGACTGGGTGCTTAAGACCTGTCTTTTCCTAACAGACGCAGACATAAAGTTTAAGGTTAAAAATTTTACCAGAGACTGCGTTGAGACGATTCAGCGTAACTGGCCAAATATTCGCGATGCCATTCGTGCGACCTTTGAATTCCTGAATAAGATGGGCGTCAAAGATCGTTCTCTCCCCGCGAAAAATGCCGTCATTCCGTTGGTGTATTATCTTTTCAAAAAGCCCTACCGTGATGGATCGCCCTTATTCAAGGTGATTGCTCGGATGAAGCCTGATCTTCAAGAAGAACAGCGCCTCATGGTCAAGTGGCTGAATATTGTTACTTTGAAGAGGACGTTTGGAAGCCAGTCCGACAATATCTTGTCGGCCATGCGAAAAATTCTTTCGGACAACATGACGCAAACCGGCTTCCCGTTCAAGGCAATTGTCGATCACTTCAAGGGCAAGGGGAAAGATCTTCGATTTAACATGGATGAGATCAACCTTCAGCTCAGGCTTTGCAAGGACAACCCCATGTGTCGCTCCTTGCTGATGATTCTGTTCCCCGAGATTAATGTCAATTTCAATTTTGACATTGATCATCTTCACCCCAGGGATAGCTTCAACATCGAAAACCTGAAGAAATGCGCGTTCCTACAAGACAATCAGGAAATGCTGGCGTTCTACAAGAATTGGGAGAATTGGGACACCGTTCCAAATCTTCATCTGTTGAACGATTCAATGAACCGTTCCAAGCAGGATCGCCCCTTGAAGGATTGGATTGAGGATCCGACGACGGGTTTTACCCGTGAGGGACTCTTGATTCCGCCAAATGTAGATCTCTCCTTTGAGAAGTTCCCGGAATTCCTTTCGGCTAGAAAGGAAATGCTGAAGCAACGCTTTGTGGAAGCTGTGGAAATGGTGACTGAAGGTGAAACCGCAGAACAGGATTGACAGGCCTTCATACTAGGCGCCATGTGCTTTATTAGATTCTTTAGATACGAGGTGTGAGTATGGCCGATCAGATGACTTTTGAACTTTCATCCGCGCAAAAGAAGACCGGTCCTGTGACGTGCCTGGGGATGACGTTTCCCGATGAGGCGGCGCGACGGGCGCATTTCACGGCTCTTCTCGCGGAGAAACTGAAAGATCCCGAGTTTCGCAAGATCGAGGGCTTCCCGCTGGGTACGGACGAGGATATTCTCGCGCTCTCTGATCCGCCTTACTATTGTGCGTGTCCGAATCCGTGGATCGATGACTTCCTCAAGGAATGGGAGGCCGCGAAACCGCCGAAGCCGATGGGCTACAAATACGAGCGCGAACCGTTTGCGGCGGATGTGAGCGAAGGCAAGAACGATCCGATTTACAATGCCCACAGCTATCACACGAAGGTGCCGCACAAGGCGATCATGCGGTACATCCTGCATTACACCGAGCCGGGCGACATTGTCTTTGACGGCTTCTGCGGGACCGGCATGACGGGTGTTGCCGCGCAACTTTGCGGTGACATCGAGCAAGTGCGTTCACTCGGCTATAAGATTGACGAGAAGACGGGGGCAATCACCGATCCGAATGCGGAGGATCCCAATAAAATTGTTTCATATCTCGGCGAGAGAAAGGCTGTATTAAACGACCTGGCTCCAGCAGCAACCTTTATTGCCGCTAATTACAATTCACCATCAGATGTGGATGCGTTTGAACGTGAGGCGCAACAGATTCTGCGTGAAGTTGCAGAAGAATGTCGCTGGATGTACGAGACGAGACATCCTGGCGTTTCTGGCGAGGCCCTGGGTACGGTGAATTATGTTGCATGGGGTGATGTTTTTGTGTGTCCGCACTGTCAAGGAGAGGTGAGTTTCTTCGATTCTGCGGTTGACAAGGAAACATACAAGGTAAAAGACGAGTTTGCGTGTCCGCACTGTGGTGGTCTTATGACCAAACGTAATAGCAGCAGAGCGTATGTTCAGTTTTTTGAGGAACGACTGGGGAAGATGATGCGCGTAGCTAAGCAGAAGCCTGTTATTGTCGATTACAATTATGGTAAAAATCGCTACCAGAAGTCACCGGATGAATTCGACTTAGCTATCCTGCAAAAAATTGAAGAATCGAAATTGCCATATGATTATCCTATTGCAGAATTGCCGGATGGGTTTAATACCAACCAGCCGCGAAATTCACATGGGATATCTCACGTCCACCTTTTTTATACGAAACGAAACCTGTGGATCTTATCTGCCTTGAGAGCGCGCGCTAATGCGTCCCCAAACAAGAAATTGTTGAGGTTTTGGCTAGACTCTTTGGACCACGGTCTCGGCAAGCGTGTTAAGCATGGAAACTACTCGTTCCCGATGAGCACCTTGACCGGGACATTATACATTCCATCAATTGGCCGAGAAAATAATCCGCTACATTTCTATCCAACGCGACTGAAGAAGCTCGTTGGTGTTTTTCAGCTCCTTAATGGAACTAACGCTGTTTCTGCACAATCTACCACTGGTCTGAATGTTGCGAAGAATAGCTTGGACTATATCTTTGTAGACCCTCCCTTTGGATCCAACCTCAATTATTCTGAATTGAACTATGCCATAGAATCGTGGCTTGGCGTAAAGACGGATAATCGGCCTGAGGCAATTGCCAATGAAAAGCAGGGCAAGGGGGTGGCGGAATACAGAGACTTGATTCGCGATTCCTTCACAAAGGCATTTGAATTGTTGAAACCAGGCCGCTGGATGACGATCGAATTCTCTAATACAAGTGCGGCAATTTGGAATAGTATCCAGTCTGCTATTGTTGACGCGGGCTTTATTCTTGCGAATGTATCTGCATTGGATAAGCAGATCGGCACATTCAAAGCGGTTACAACTCCGACTGCGATGAAGGAGGACCTTGTTATCACTGCATACAAGCCGGACGAAAATTTTGAAGCCCGATTCAAGCTTGAGAGTGAAACGGAAGATGGCGTTTGGGATTTTGTGAGAACACATCTCTCAAAGTTGCCAATATGCAAAGTCAAAGCGGAGAAACTTCAGACTGTCACAGAGCGCGATCCGCGCATTCTGTTTGACCAGGTCGTGTCGTACTACGTGCGCAAGAACCTGAATGTGCCGATCTCATCGCGAGATTTCCAAGAGGGCCTTGCCGTTCGCTATTCGCAGCGCGACGGAATGTTCTTCCTGCCGGAGCAGGCGGCGGAGTACGACAAGAAGAAAGCTCTTCAGAAGTACGAGGTTGACGAAGGCGCGGCCTTGTTCATTCACGATGAGGTCTCGGCGATTTCGTGGTTGCGGAGTGTTCTCGGCAAGAAGCCGCAGACCTACAGTTCCGTGCAGCCGCAGTATCTCCAGGCCCCGACATCAATCAGCAAGCACGAGGAACTGCCGGATCTGCGCGAGCTCCTAAAGGACAATTTCCTTTGCTACGATGCCGCGAAGGACGGCGACGTGCCGTCGCAGATCCACACGCTCTTGTCGACGAACTACCACGAACTTCGGAATCTGCCGAAGGACAATCCCCAGCTCAAGGAGAAGGCCGATGGAATGTGGTATGTGCCGGATCCCAACAAGGCGAGCGACTTGGAAAAGCTGCGTGAGAAGTCGCTCCTCAAGGAATTCGAGGCCTACCGCGCCGAGAAGAAGCTTAAGAAGTTTCGTCTTGAGGTGGTTCGCGCCGGATTCAAGAAGGCCTTCGCCGACAAGGACTTCGCGACGATACTCGGCGTAGGCGCGAAGATTCCCGAAGATGTCATCAACGAGGATGACAAGCTCCTCATGTGGTACAACATCGCCCAGCGATTGGGAGGACGATAACGCCTTGACCTATCTCTTCCAGAACCAACCTTGCACGCTGCTTTCCTCTCGGACCTTGTTTGGACGGGAGGTGTGCACGGTCTATCTGCCGGAGAGCGGACGGGTGTTGGAGATTGGACGCGAGGACCTGGCGTGCGAGGACTCCAACCGTGTGCTGACGAAAGACGAGATTGTCGCCGTCGCCTCGGCGGGCAAGGTCTACGAGGCCTTGAACTCCTATCGCCAGGCCTTCGGCGAAGACGTGTTGTTGGCTCCGCTGGATTCGGCGGTTCCGCCCCTGCCGCATCAGCTTGATACGCTGAAGCGAGCGATAGAGCGAGTCCCGGTGCGGCGCATTTTCGCCGATGAAGTCGGCCTTGGCAAGACCATCGAAGCGGGCCTCGTGATCCGCGAGTTGAAGCTGCGCGGCCTCGTCAAGCGCATTCTGATTGTTGCCCCGACAGGCCTCGCCAAACAATGGGTCGCCGAGATGAAGACTCATTTCGAGGAGGACTTCCAGCTCTTTCTGCCAAGTCAGGTCGAAGCCGCCGGGGAACTTCTTCAGGCCGCCCGATTAAAGCTCGCGGTTGATCCCCAAGCCGCCGAGAATCCGTATTTCTTCAGTGATCAGGTCGTTTGTCCGCTTGATGCGATCAAGCCGCTGCGCCGTCGTCGGGGGTGGACAAAGGAGCAGGTCGAGGAATACAACGCCAAGCGTTTTCTGAATCTCCTTCATGCGGACTGGGATCTCGTCGTGATCGACGAAGCCCATCGTGTGGCCGGAGCGGACGAAGGCGTCGCCCGACATCTTCTTGGCAAGGGGCTCGCGGAAGCTGCGCCAAATCTGCTCCTCCTTTCGGCGACGCCCCATCAGGGAAAGAGCGACGCCTTCCGTCGGTTGCTTTCGCTCGTCGACGAAGAGGCCTTTCCGGAAGACGAGGCGGTCACGCGGGCGCGGGTCCAGCCGTATCTGATTCGCCACGAGAAGCGTACGACGGTTGATGGTTTCGGCAAGAAGCTTTTCCGTCCTCGTCATACGAAGACCCTTGAAGTCAAGTGGGGGTGGACGGAGCAGGGCCAACGCGAACTGTACGAGCAAGTGACCTCCTATCTCAAGCTCGGGTATGCCGCGATGGCTCGGATGACCAAGGCGAAGAAGGTCGCCGTTGGCTTTCTGCTGGCTCTCCTGCAACGCCTGGCAACCAGTTCCACGGTCGCCCTTGCCCGCTTTCTGGAACATCGGCAGCTCCAGCTGGAGCAATCCGCACAGCTCCTGCAGGATAAACTTGAGGACGAAGCCGCCGCAGAGGCCTTGGAGGAACTCACAGCCGAAGAGCAACAGGAATGGCTCGGACGTCTCAAGGCCGTCGTTGAGAACGAGCGCGATCAGGTGGCGCGACTGGTTGAGCGAGCGCATAAGGTCGAAGCGACGGAGGTCGATGTCAAGGCTGCTAAATTGCTGTCGCTTGTCAATGAACTGGCCTCCGTGGAGAGCGATCCAGACCTTAAGGTTCTTGTCTTTACAGAGTTTCGTTCGACGCAGGAGATGCTGGCGCGTCTTTTTGAACAGCATGGTATCTCGTGTGTCTCGCTCAACGGCAATCTTTCGATGGAAGAGCGTCTTAAGTGCCAGCAGGAATTTGCCGGAGCAACATGCGTTCTGATCTCCACGGAAGCCGGTGGTGAAGGCCTCAATCTCCAGTTCTGTCACGTCCTGATCAATTACGATCTTCCTTGGAATCCCATGCGGGTCGAGCAGCGTATCGGACGCGTGGACCGCATTGGCCAGAAGCAGGAAGTGCGGGCCTTCAATCTTGTGTTGGCTGATTCCGTCGAGGCCCATGTCCGCGAAGTCCTCGAGGCGAAGCTCTCCGTCATTTTCGCCGAGCTTGGCGTGGACAAGCTCGGGGACATTCTTGATTCCGGGGCCTCCGGGGCGATCTTCAAGGAGGTCTATACGGCGGGACTGCAGGGCGGGGACGCAGAGGAAGCCTCCAAGCTTGCCGACTTGGAGAAGGCTCTTCGTCAGGCGGCGCGTTCAGCCAAGGAGTTTGCCTCGCTTTATCGCACGGAGGCTCCCGGAACAGAGCTTGCCGAACGCTACCTTCGCCATCCCTTCCCCTATTGGGTGGAGAAAATGATGGTGTCGGATTGCCGAGCCCAGGGAGGCTCGGCCTCGCGCGATCTCTTTGGCTGGACCTTGTCTGGGCCGACAGGAGATCGCTCTCTTCAACAGGTCGTCTTTAATCTCGAAGGCCTGAACACCTCCCCGACGGCACGTTTCCTTTCCGTCAATCAGCCAGAGGTTCGCCGAGTGCTGGAGCGTCTGGTTGGCGTTGTAACGGATGCCTCCGCTGTGACGGCGGTGCGTCTGCCTCGCTTGCCGGCGAGTGTCAAGGGCAGCTTCTATCTTTGCCACGTCTCGGCGCAGGCGGGAAACTGGAAGCGGAGCCGCCTGGTTCCCTGCTTCCGGACGGAAGGTCGTTTCGAGACGACGACCGCGCGACAGGTCTATGATTTTCTTCTGTCCGAGGATTTTGAGGTTCAAGGTCTCTCGGACAAGCAGGAGAGGGGTGGAACGGAGGAACTTGAGCGCGTGCTTGAGGACGCCTTCGCCGGCATGAAGGAGCTGTATCGGCTT
>ULPT01023466.1_pt1 | contig 12410 bp, 15 predicted proteins | sample 1953751 | NCBI WGS metagenome assembly ULPT01 (sample SAMEA4835636, study PRJEB28245) | human gut metagenome | biome: gut microbiome; material: fecal sample | place: Denmark | collected 2008
CAGCAGGCGCTGGTACGACGCCAATAACACCTACGACTACCTTGGCTTCCGTATTGTCCGCTCTACAGGCAAGTAATAGGCGAGCTGCAGCGGTGTAGAGCAGCGAAACGAGGCGTTAAGCCGAATGTAGCAGGCTCGAAACAGCTGCAAGCGAGTTGTGTGCTGTAAAAAAAGATAGATTCCTGCATCGAGTGCGGGAATGACACTTGGATATGTGCGGCAGGGTACGGAGAGAGTTTTTGAAAAAGAACATGAAAGAAATATGTGAGGTGTAAATTGTTTCGTAAAGTTAAGATACTTGTGAAAGAAAAAGACACTTGTCTTAAAGCAAAAAATACAAGCTTAGGTGAAAACTTATTTTCTTGCTTATTTAAGATTCTACCAATGGTTTTAGTTGTAAGCATTGCGTCTTTTGCTGCTGTATATTTTTTGATATTTATTCTGAAAAATTTTTCTCCCGAGATGGAAAATTCGCGTTTCATGGTGTCAGATAGATTTTCTTTATTAAGCGGATTTATTGGCTCTGTGGTTGGTGCTGTTATTTCAGCAGCTATTGTTTGGAAGCAACTGGGGGGAAATACTTGTGCCATAAAAATGCAGAATCAGCTTGAGCTTAGAAAAATGTTCTCAGAAAAAAGGCGCTGGAGAATTCATCTTGTTATACAGGAACTTGCTAGGCTGGAAACTCATGCTGAAAGAAATAACCTAAAGGTCATAGCCTCTGAATTTAAAATTGATAGTGCTAAGCTGAAAAATATTGATACATCTGAAGATGAAAAAAAATTTCTTGAGTTAATTCTTGTTAAATATGAGTCTGAACTTGATGACTACCTTGGTCTTTTTGAGGTTGCTTGTGCAATGCTGAAAAATGGCAATCTTGACAGGGATATGTTCTTTGAAAGTTATTCATACAGACTAGAATATATAAATAGTGTGAAGTTTATATCGAATAAAATAAAGCCAAAAAATAACTATTGGAAATTGCTGCAGGAACTAATTCAAGAAAATTGTATTTGGTGTCAGACGCAATAAACAAGCTGTGGCTTTATGTTGAGTTTTTATTTTGTTGAGGTTATGGATTCCCCGGTCAAGCCGTGGAATGACAGAAATGCCAACCCTGAGTGGGACATAAGCCTCATATCAGGAAATGTTAAGGAAAATAATCACGACATTGTTGTGTTTATAAATTCAATTTCATTTTAACAAGGAGTAGAAAAATGAAAAGCTTAAAAAAATGTTTTGGTTTGGGTGTCGGCCGCAAGAGCGGGCTGTCTTTTGCAATGCTTGCAGGCGGAAGTCTTGCTTTGTTGCTTTGCGTTTCATGCGCTTCGGGCAAGGCTGTTGAGCAGATTGTCATAGAGGACGAGGAGCGGGGAATAAATATGGTTCAGATTCCTGGAGAAAGTTATTGCATAATGGACACAGAAGTTACCCAAGAGATTTACGAGTCTGTTATGGGAAATAACCCAAGCAACTTCAAGGGAGAAAAGAATCTTCCTGTGGAAAATGTGAGCTGGTACGATGCTGCTAGTTTCTGCAACAAACTGAGCGAGCAGGAAGGGCTTGAGCCTGTGTATTCTTTTGAGGGTGAAACTGATGTAGAACAATGGAGAAATATGGTTAATAAATGGGACTCCTTCCCAGATGAAAAAATAAAATGGAATAGAAGCGCAAACGGCTACCGCCTGCCTACAGTTGAGGAATGGCAGTATGCGGCAAGAGGCGGTCAGGCTTTTAAGTACAGCGGCAGCGATGACTTGCAGGAAGTTGGCTGGTATGGCAGTGTTCGGGACAAAACTCATCCTGTGGCGCAGAAAAAAGAAAATGGCTACGGCTTGTACGACATGAGCGGCAATGTATGTGAATGGTGCTGGGATTCTAACGGCTCTAGCTATAATGGCACCTATGGCCGCAGATATTGCGGAGGTGCATGGAGCTTTGATTCCAATCGTTGCACGGTGGATCACAAGGACTGCAATTATGCTGGCTATAAATCTGTGTTTTTAGGCTTCCGCGTTGTGCGCAATGCAGATGAGTAAGCTTATGAATTCCCGCGTTAAGCATGGGAATGAAAAGAAAACTGCATAAAGCACTGCGGTGTTTTTAATAGATTCAATTTCATTTTAACAAGGAGTAAAAAATGAAGAGTTTGAAAAAATGTTTTGGTTTGGCTGGCGGCCGCAAGAGCGGGCTGTCTTTTGCAAGGCTTTTGTGCGGGCTTGTTATGCTTACAGTTCCGCTGTGCACTTCGTGCGGACAGAAAAAGGTTGACGTGCAGAAAGTTCTTGGAAAGGAAAACTACAAGGCGCGCAATTTGATGGTTGCAGTTCCGGGGCAGAACTTTTCTATTCTTGCAACAGAAGTTACACAGGAGCTTTATGAGTCTGTAATGGGAGAGAACCCAAGCGAGTTCAAGGGAGAAAAGAACCTTCCTGTAGAAAACGTGAGTTGGGTTGACGCTGTTGCGTTCTGCAACAAGCTGAGTGTAAAAGAAGGCTTAAAGCCGTGCTACTCATACAAGGAAAACACAAACGCTGCTCAATGGGACTTGTACAATGATGAAATGGAAAAGTGGTCGGAGAAGCGTTGGGAAAACTTCGACAAGAATTTTACCTGCGACACAATGGCCAACGGCTATCGTCTGCCAACAGTTGAAGAATGGCAATACGCGGCAAAAGGCGGACAGGAATTCAAATACAGCGGCAGCGACAACCTGGACGAAGTGGGCTGGTATTATAAAAATAGCGAAGAAAAGACACATCCAGTTGCGCAGAAAAAGCCTAACGGTTACGGCTTGTACGACATGAGCGGAAACGTGTTGGAATGGTGCTGGGATTCCTGCAGCTACGGCGGCACTCGCTACTACTGCGGCGGCGGCTGGGACTACGGCGCCAACGGCTGCGAGGTGGGCAACAAGGACTGGAACTTCGCCAAGTACACCAGCGGCAACCTTGGCTTCCGTATTGTCCGCTCTTCTAGCAAAAGATAGCGAGCTGTGGCTGTGGAGTACCGGTGTAGCGCAGGCGGAAAGCCGTAGCGGAGCAGGTACGGAACAGCTGCAAGCGAGCAGAAAAAAATAAGGAGAGAGTGTTTATTATAAAATGTATTTTTCATTGATAAGACAGAACAATTTTCTTCTAGCTCAATGAATAAGAACTTTTTTGATTGGAATAAAAACATAGCAAAATCTTTTGAATTTGTTCCGTCTGAAGAATTTCAGAATAATTATGTGCTTGGAAAATTCTTTTTAAAAGATTGTGTGCAACAAGAACAGAAAAATGAAAAAACTACAGATTTTTATGTTTCTTGTTGCAAATTTCTTTGTAGAAACAAAGATCCAGACAAACAATTTGATGATGAAGCAAACAGCAAATGGGAAGAATTCCCGAATAATGAGGAGTGAAAAATGAAATATTTTTTAATTATTTTGGTTGTACTTGGTTTAATAATGCAGTGCACTATCAGGTGTAACTCAAATTCTGCGATTGAACTATATAAGAAAGGGAACTATGAAGAAGCTTATGAAAAGTTTTCAGGACAAGATGAATTTGGCATGACACCGATCCAATTGTATTATTACTATTTGACTTGTAAAAAGACTGGAAATGATACTAAAGATTTAAAACGCAAAGCTTTCTCTAATTTGTACTCATCTTTTAATAGTGGAAAGAAGAAATTTAAGAAAGAATTTGGCGATGAAGTTTATGCTGAATATGTCCTTTATGCAAATGAAAGCGATGCTTTTGATGCGGCAGAAATTTCTATTAAGGAAATATTAAAAAACCCATCATCCCTGAATGTTTTACAAAAATCTATAGCCGATTCTAAAACAGTTGGAAACCAGTATTTCTATCTTGTAAAAATGCGGATTAGTGCAACAAATTCTTTCGGCGGAACTGTTTCTGAATGGTACGTAGTAGAAGTCATCATTGATTCAAAAGGAAATAAACTAACTCGTAATAATATTGAAAGATTTGATTCAGAGCCGTCTTCCTATGGAATAAGCGTTTGCAAAACTATGTTTGGCTGGTAACGCGATAAGATGAAAAAACTAATATTTATATTATTTACAATCTTTTTGGTTGTGTCCTGCAATAAAAAATCAAAACCTGTTGCATCAGAGCAAACTCAAGCTTTAAATGACATTGATGCGTTCAAGGGCGCATGGTTTTTGACTTCTGCAGAAGATGACGGAATCCAAAATCTTATAGATATGGGATTAGGCTCAATTCTAGGGATTTATTCAGATGGAACGTTCAAACTTGAAGTAACCGTTAACGGCGAAAAACCTCAAGACGGAGAAATGAAAAATGCAGGAACTTGGACTTTCAGTTCTGACGGCAAGTATCTTGACACTTTACTTCCTGACAAGGAATACGGTGGATTTACAAAAGGCACGATAAAAAAAATCGGAAAAAAACTTTATTATAAAAATCCTGCTGATAATGCGGCAATGATTTATTCAAGAAACTAAAATTTGAAGTCAGATTTCCATAAAAAAGAATCCTTTCAAGAACTGTATTCTTTGTAAGGATTCTTTTACTAGCTTTTTTGTTTTTAATAGTTTTAAAGAGGAGTAAAAAAATGAAGAATGTAAAAGAGTATTTGAGCAAGGCTGGCGGCTTTATAAACAGACTGCCTTTCGTAAATCTTGCGGAAAAACATTTAGGCAAGGTTTCTGCCTTAAAAAAGGTTATTCCGTATGCAAACTATATTGCCTGCGGTGCGGCGGTTTTAATTGTTTTTGCGGTTGTCAGCGGCATTGTTGCGCCGGGAATGAAATTCAACAAGTGGATAAAGGGCATTGAGGGCGCTTATGAGGAGCAGACAAGCAATTTTAAGTCTGTTGACTTTATGGGCGAGTACAGCAAGGCTCTTGATGAAGCTGTTTCCCAGATGAATGAATGCTCAGACGACAGAAAAGGCCTTAAAGAGCTAAGAGAGAATAAAAAAGACTATCTTAAGCAGCTTTCATCTGTTTACAGTAAACTTAATTCAAAGACAGATGAGTTCACGGAAAGCTTTTCCGCAAAAATGAATGCGGTGGGCAACCCGAACTTTAAGATGTCGAACAAGATGATAAAAGTGTACCAGGACAAGCTTGCAAAGCTTGCTCCAGCTTCTTCTGACTTGATGGAAAATTATTTTACAATCAACTCAGAAATATATGACGACTTCTGCGGCAAGTTTGAGGAAAAGTATGCTGAAAAGCTCAATAAAATATGCGATGCAATAAAGGAAGCCGACAGGCAGGCATATTTTAGCTACCTAAAAAGAACGCTGCCTGGAAAATGGAGATTTGACGATAACAAGGATGACAGAAAAGGCTTTGCGGAACTTGTTTTCAAAGGCGACGGAGCGTCTGGAGAGTTTTCTTATTACTATCATAAAGATTTCGGCACAGAAATAGATTTAAATCCTATGGATCTTTTTAGCTATCATATAAACGAATTTGGACAGCCGCGGGTAGGAAAACTGATAGAACTGCCAGAGGAAGAGTTTAAATATTCCGGCACATATACAATGCCTGAAAATACTGCATATCTAAAGATTAACTCTGCTTCTAGCAAAAATACACCGGAAAAGAAAGCAGGAGAGTCATTGCAGTCCCGTGTAAGCTTTGAAGATTCAAACACCCTCTATTTTGACGGAAAAATGTTCAAGCGCGCTAGAAGATAGAAGCTGATCCGTGCAAAAAGAAATTCCCGTGCCGCTTGCACGGGAATGAAAAAAACGTTTTATTATTATTATCCGATAAATATGTTCTGGTTGCAGTGCCGTGCTAATTTTCTGTAATAAATTCGATGTAGTTTTCCTTGGTAATTACTGAAAATGGAATCTCAGGATAATTGTTGGAGAATGTAAGCGGACACTTTGCGCTGGATTTTTTTGAACTGTATTTGAATTCAAAGGCGGAAAAAACTCCGTCCTTTTCTTCTATAAAATCAATTTCCTGTTTTTGGGTTGTGCGCCAGAAATAGTACTTTTCCTTTCTGTTGTGAAATGCATTATTCTTGATGCGTTCGCTTATTAGAAAATTTTCCCAAAGTCCGCTGATGTCTGCGCGCAGGCTGCACGGAGAAAAATTATTGATGACAGCGTTCCTTACTCCGTTGTCGTAAAAATAAAACTTTATGCTTTTCTTCAGTTCATTTCGTACATTCCGGCTGTAAGAATGAAGATGAAAGATGACAAATGCCTTTTCCAGCAGATCAATATATCTTTGTACAGTCAGGGTATCAATTCCAAGCAACCTGCCTATCTCGTTGAATGAAACCTCGCTTCCTACCTGCAAGGCTAGTGCCTGAACAAGTTTTTCTATAATAGCGGGTTTTCGTATATCCTGAAATTCAAATACATCTTTATAAAGATAGCTTGAGACAATGTTTGAGAGAATCTCCTTTTCATCACCGGGATTGTTAACAACATCTGGATAAAATCCGTAGACTAAGCGGGTTTCCAGTTGCCTGATTTCATCAAGCATGAATGGATTATGGACAAGCTCGTTCGTGGAAAACGGAAAAAGATTGTACTCAAATTTTCGCCCGGTCAGAGGCTCATTCAATGTATTGGAAAGATCTAGGGACGAAGAGCCTGTTACCGCGAACTGCACATCTTGGAAATTTTCGTAGAGGATTTTCAAAATAAGCCCGATATTTTTTACACGTTGCGCCTCGTCAATTACAATGAATTTTGACTTTCCGATAAGCGGTCTAAAGTGCGCAGAAGATTCTTTAGTAAGCATGGAGCGCACATCGCTTTCATCGCAGTTCCAATATTGCGCCGTGTCTAAAAAGCCTGCTTCTGAAATCATTGACTTAAAAAGAGTTGTCTTTCCTACTTGGCGCGGTCCAATTAATATTATAATTTTCCCTTTTCCGATTCTTGATTTAAGAATGCTCTTTAAATCGCGTTGAATTTCAGTCATGATGTTAATATAGATGAAAAAACTAGGCTAATCAATAAATATTATGATATTTTTCGATTATATTCTGAAATTATTATAATATTTTTCGATTAGGCTGCCATTATTCGGTTTGACTGGATAATCTTATGACATTTTATTATAGTCGGCTCTTCCTTCAAGGACATCCTCAATCATTTTGACATCAAGGGGCTTTCCGTCTTCGGAAGAGAATATTTTTCTTACAGCAAATGTGCCATCTTTCGGGAAACGTTCATAAATTTCAAGGCTGTCGGCAAAGCCTGATTCGTAAACTGCCTTTATTGTTTCTGGAAGCTGTCTTATCACAAGGTTGTGATGAGCCTTGTCAACCGCCCTTGCCAAAAGCGGATTTGTCTCCTTCATTTTTTCATAGCGTTCCTGACACGACTTCCAGCTGGTCTCCTTGTCGCATATTTGAATCGCGATTCCAGTCCTGTATCCGGCCTGTTTCATCTTTTTCAGTGTCGAGACAGGTGTCGCAGAAGTGCGGAATGTTCCCTCGACAACAATGTTGTATTTTTCAGAAACCGCCTTGTCTATAAGCTCCTCTGTCATGCGTCCTGAAAATTTCGATGTGTATTTCGGCGACTCCTCTTTGTAAAGACTCTGGATTTCCTCAAAATGAGGATGATATGGGCGGAAGTCATCGCCGGAGATGGAAATTATGTTCTTGTTCAATCTTGCGGAAAGCATATTTGCGAGCGTTGTTTTTCCCGCTCCCGGCTGGCCGCCAAGAACGAAGCCCTCTGGAGATTCCTGAGCAGCAGAAATAAATGGGTCATCCTCAACAATATCTTTCCAGACTTTTTTTACTTTTTCTGAAAATTCCTGTTCTGAGCAGTTAAGCTCGCCAACTATAAAATTCATACTGTTTCAAGACCTCGTATCAGATTCCGCGTTTTCTGAAAATCTATCTTGTCGAATTCTGTATTTATAAGATTTTTTTTCATAATCCTCAGATTTCTTATATTCTTAGAAACGTCTGCTGAATCCTCTTTGTTGTGCAGCATTGCAAGGCTATAAGAAACAAGTTCCAGGAGAACATCCTTTTCCATTATTGTAGCCATAGGCTCGCCTCCATACATAAATTCTATTTCACACAGTATTATTTTGTCAAGTTCTGTTTTTAGGAACTCTTAACACAGCAATGACACTGCGGCTTTAGATTTGCGGAGAATAATTGTTTAATCTCCGCATAAATGACCGTAATTTTGCGGAGATTATATTGATATTCTCGATTTTACTGTGTCAATTTTCTTGTAATTGAATAATAACAAAATAAACTGTATATTATAAAAATAATTTTTTTAAGGAACGGAATCATGGCGGAAAAATTTGACTACAAGAAAGCTGGCGTTGATGTTAACGAGGGCTACAAGGCTGTTGACAAATACAAGAAGCAGTCTGAGCGTGCAAGAATCCCTGGTCAGCTGACCGAGCTTGGCGCATTCAATGGAATGTTTGCAGTTCCAAAGAATATGAAGAATCCTGTTATGGTTTCTGGAACAGATGGAGTTGGAACAAAACTGGACATTGCCTTTCAGATGGGAATCTATGACACAGTTGGAATTGACTGTGTTGCAATGAGCGTTAACGACATTCTTTGCAGCGGCGTAAAGACTTCATTTTTCCTTGATTATATTGCCTGCGGAAAGCTTGATTCAAAGGTTGCCGGCGAGCTTGTAAAAGGTGTAACTGACGGCTGTGTAGATGCGGGCTGCGCTCTTCTTGGCGGTGAAACTGCTGAAATGCCAGGTTTTTACGATGATGGAAAATATGATCTGGCTGGCTTTGGAGTTGGCGTTGCAGATAAATCTGACATTATTAATGGAAGCAAAATAAAAGAAGGCGATGTTTTAATCGGTCTTTCTTCTACTGGTCCGCATTCAAACGGATATTCTTTAATCAGAAAGCTTGTTACAGATTTTGAGGAGAAAATTACAATCGGCGGAAAAGAAAGAAAAATCGGAGAAGTTCTTCTTACTCCTACACGCATTTATGTGCGCCCGGTTATGGACGTTTTGAGCAAGTTCCGTTCAAGTGTTCATGGAATGGTTCACGTTACAGGCGGCGGATTCTATGAAAATGTTCCGCGTATGTTCCCTCACGCAAAAGAGGGCAAAAAGCAGCTTGTTGCAATGATAAAGAAAGATTCCTGGGAAGTTCCGGAGATTTTTGATGAACTTATAAAGCGCGGCGCAGATCCGGAAAATGTTTTCTCAACTTTCAATATGGGAATCGGATTTGTTCTTGCGGTAAGCAAAAAGGACGCTGCGGAAATCCTAAAGAGATTCAATGCGAACGCAAAGAAATTCGCTGTAAAGGGAGCTCCTGTTATGAAAGCCTATGAGATTGGCTACGTCGGCCACACAGACAAGGTCATCAAGGGCGACTTCAAGGGCAGCAAGGAAATGACACAGTTCTATGTTTAAGGCTGCTGTTTTGGTTTCAGGCGGAGGAACAAACCTTCAGTCTCTTATAGATTATCAGAAATCCCATGCGGACTGTCCTTACAAGATTTGCGTTGTTATCTCAAGCACAAAAAATGCCTATGCGCTTGAACGTGCAAGAACTGCCGGAATTGACTGCGTTGTAAAAAGTCCTTTTTCCGTGATGGGAAAAGAAGCGGCTCAAAAAGCTTCGCGTGAAGAAAAGAATGCCGCGGTTTCTGATGCTGTTCTTGAAGAGTGCAAGCTCCGCGGAATTGACGGAATTGTCCTTGCAGGCTACTTGAGCGTTTTGCAGGGAAAAATAATTCAGGAATATAAGAATAAGATTATAAACCTTCATCCGGCTCTTTTGCCTAAATTCGGCGGAGTAGGGATGTGGGGGCATAATGTCCATGAGGCTGTTCTTGCCGCAAAAGAAAAGGAAAGCGGCTGCACTGTTCATCTTGTGGACGGCGGATGCGATACAGGAAAAGTTCTTGTGCAGAAAAAAGTTCCTGTAATGCCAGGCGACACTCCAGATTCCTTGTATGAAAGAATTGCTCCGAATGAACATAAGGCTATAGTTGAAGGTCTTCTTATGCTTTGTTCCGGCAAGTTCTAGGACTTTACAAGGTCTTTTATTACTTCGCCTGCGATAATCAAGCCGGCTACGGACGGTACAAATGATGTGCTTCCGGGAGCTGGTCTTCCTGCATTTCCTTTTGTTTCCGCGGAACTGTCATAGATTATTTTTACAGGCTCTTCCTTTGAGTACACGACTTTCAGTTTTTTTATTCCGCGCTCTTTTAAGGCCTTTCGCATTGCGCGGGCAAGAGGACAGACGTTGGTTTTGTAAATATCCGAAACTTCAAGCTGTGTGGGATCTATTTTATTTCCGGCTCCCATGCAGCTGATTATCTTTGTTCCGCATTTTTGCGCTTCTTCTGCAAGCGCGATTTTTCCTGCGACAGTGTCAATTGCATCTATTATATAGTCGTAATTTGAAAAGTCGAATGTTTCTTTTGTTTCCTGTGTGAAAAAAACTTTGTGTGTTTTTACTTCTGCCAGTGGATTTATTTCAAGGATGCGCTCTTTTGCAACATCGACTTTGTAAAGTCCTATTGTTTTGTGCGTGGCTATAATCTGGCGGTTTATATTTGTGAGGCTTACTGTGTCGCTGTCGATTAAATCAAAACTGCCGATTCCGCCTCTTGCCAAGGCTTCGACCGCATATCCTCCAACTCCGCCGATTCCAAATACGGCGACTTTTGAGCGGTTGAGCTTTTCAATTCCTTCTTTGCCAAAAATAAGCTCTGAGCGTGAAAACTGGTTCATGCTATTCTCTTAGAATGTAGCTGCCTTTTGGCATGATTATGATTTCTACACGGCGGTTTAAGGCTCTTCCCTGAGGAGTGCTGTTGTCTGCGACTGGCTTTGTTCCGCCGAATCCTCTGTACGTGAATAAGTTTTTGTCTATTCCGTTTGAAACAAGCTCCTTGATTATTTCCTGTGCGCGCTGAATGCTTAATGTCATTTGCCCGTTCGGCTTGTTTACATCAGCTGTGTGTCCTTCAATCAGAATTGTGTATTCGCCGGAAGATGTGGCTTTTTTAAGCGATTCTGCAATCTGAGCAATGCGCGGTTTTTCCTGCGGAAGAAGCTCATAAGAATCAGCGATAAAGCGCAGGTTCTGCATTGTAATTTGAATTCCTGTTAGGACTTCGTTCAGGTCAACGTCTGGAATTTTTCGCTCAAAGAAATATTTTTTTATCTGGTGATATGCGATGTAATAATTTTTGTCTTTTTTAGGCACAGAAACTTTATGCTCAAGCTGCTCCTTGTCCAAAAGAATTACAACTTTTCCTTTCTTTAGAAGCTCCACATTTTTTTCAACGGAAGCAATCTTTAAATAGTCTTCTTTTGAAATCACAGGGTCGCATCTGTTTATTCCGTATACTTTTTTTACGGTAATCCAAAGCGGATCTTTTCCAGCTCTTCCGTCATAGTCCTCTATAAAATCTGAACTTGAGTATTTTACGATTCCTGATTTTTTTGCTATTTCAGGCTGAACCATGTTTCGCTCGTAAAAAAGCTCCATGTCTTCTGTCCAGACTTTTGGGAACAGGCACGGATAAACTTCGCTTTCTATGAATTCTCCATGGACTGGCAAAGAGCCGCGCGCGTCAAGAACAATTCCTGTGTATTCCCTGGATGCGACTTGGTCAATCGGCTGCATTTTTTTGTATGGAGTGTGGTGCTTTACAAGGCTTGAAGAAATGTCGTTCATGTCGATTGTGTGTTTTGTTAAAAGAAGGCCGTCTTTTGTAAATACCGCCGGAGTCTTTTTGCTGTTGTCTATAATTCTGGTGAGGCTTTCAAGTGTAACAGTTCCGTCAAGAACAAGGTCGCCGAGAGTTTTTGTGTCGTCCACATAAAGAGAAAGCAGCGGATTTTTTACAAGAATCGGAAGCTTCATTTCAATTTCTTTTACAGAAGTTGATTTTCCGCTTGGAAGAGGAATTCCCGCTTTTTCGATATTAAAAGCCACGTCCGAAGCAAATGTGTTTTTCGTCCAGTTTACAAAGCTTGAAGATGTCATTACGGCATCTTTTTCTGAAACGTGTCCTTGGGCTTTTGCCGCCATGATTGATTCATGCTCAATTTCTATGTCTGAATATGGAACGTAGACGGATGGAGCAGGTTCTGCAGTTTCCGTGGAAAAATCGAATTGCTCTATGTAGCTTTGCCCGAAAATGCAGGCACATGAGATTATTGCAGCTGTAGATAAGATAAAGTTCTTTGTATTCATAAAAAAGTCCGCTGTTAAATTTTCGGCATTTTAATAGAAAAAATCAAGTTGATAAATAAACAAAATCTTCTTCTTTGTTGAAATCAGTTTGTTGTCTTTATTGTAAAAAGTGCCATCTTCGTGGTTGACCCGAAAATCTATTACATATTCCAGTGTCTAGCAGGGGAATGAGATTCAACAAGGCAAAACGTATTATAAATAATTTAAGTAAAGTTTGCGCGAAGGA
>ULPT01001938.1_pt1 | contig 12383 bp, 7 predicted proteins | sample 1953751 | NCBI WGS metagenome assembly ULPT01 (sample SAMEA4835636, study PRJEB28245) | human gut metagenome | biome: gut microbiome; material: fecal sample | place: Denmark | collected 2008
GACTTTGACGGCAACTGTCTTTACAAGGTGGCCAGCGGCGCGTCAGACTACGACTACAACTGGACAAAGGTTCTGATGAGCTCCTCCGCCCGTTTCATGGACGGCCTGTCCCTGCACTACTACACGGTTGTCGATTGGAACTCAAAGGGCTCCGCAACGGACTTTTCCGACGGGGAGTATTACGACATTGTCGCCAAGTGCGCGGAAATAGACGAGGTGCTTCGCAACCACGAGTCAATCATGGACGCTTTCGACCCGTCCTGCCGTGTCGGACTGCTTCTCGATGAGTGGGGAACATGGTTCGAGGTCGAGCCTGGCACGGAGCCGGGACACCTCTACCAGCAGAATACGATGCGCGACGCGATTGTCGCCGCCCTTTCTCTCAACATCTTCAACGGGCACACCCGGAGGCTGAAAATGGCAAATATCGCCCAGATTGTGAATGTGCTTCAGTCCATGATTCTTACTGAGGGTGACAGGATGCTCCTGACTCCGACCTATCATGTGTTCAGAATGTTCCGGGGACATCAGGACGCGGTCTCCATTCCTGTGGAATATTCCTCCCTCACGCTTTCCGCTCCCTCAGGACGCAGCCTCCCGTCCCTCGGCGTGTCATGTTCCCGCGCCTCCGACGGCTCATATCTTCTCACTCTCGCGAACCCTTCCCTTGACAGTCCGGCTCCGCTTTCCATCGTGTTCGATGAATTCTGCCCGCGGACGGCGGATGTCGAGATTCTTTCTTCCGGAAACATACGCGATTGCAACAGCTTCGACTCTCCCGCCAAGGTTCGTCCGACAAAGTTCAACGGGGTGAGCCTCGCTGGCTCCAAAGGAAAGAAATGCTCGAAACTTGCAGCCGGCGGCTTCGTTTCCGTGACGCTCACCGTGCCTCCGGCATCCGTCGTGTCCCTTACTCTCAGGTAAGAAACTGTTTAATTGGGGTCTCTAAGAAACCTTCAAGTTTTTCAAGCGATGCATGACCATGAAGACTGGACGCATTCTGATAATTTTTCTTGCGGCTGCCCTGCCGATTGCCGGGTGTTCGGTGAACGACCCCGTGATTTCCTACGGTCCCGATGTGCCGGCGGAGCGGGAATACCCTTTCGGGTATAATCCCGACGGCGACAATGACGGTCTCCTGCCATGCCTCTGCATAGACACTCCGTCACCCGTGAGCTCAAAGGAAACATGGGTCACGGGGGCGGACATCCGGATGATGTTTCCGAACGGTCAGGTTCAGGAACTCGGCAAGACCAAGATAAAGCTCAGGGGCAACAGCACGCTTCACTATCCTAAGAAATCCTACAACATCAAGCTGGAGGAGTCCGCTTCTCTAATCGGAATGCGGGAAAACAAAAGCTGGTGCCTGCTTGCCCAATGGATGGACCGCACGCTGCTGCGTAACGATGTCGCGTTTGAGATTGCCAGACGCACGGATGGTCTGGACTGGACTCCGAAAGGAGAGTTTGTGGAACTTCGGCTCAACGGGAAGATGAGCGGCACATATTATCTCTGTGAGAAGATAAAGGCCTCGAAGAAACGGGTTCCCGTCGCCGAATGCGGATATATTCTCGAACTCGACACCAATTATGACGAGGCCTGGAAATTCCATTCCGCTGGGCTCAACCTTCCGGTGATGGTGAAGGAACCGGATGAAGACGATATGAATGAGGAAATTTTCCTGACGATAAAGGATGAATATAACCGTGCGGAAAGCTATGTGACGACATCGAACCACAAGGTCTATGGCAGCGCCGTTGACATCGACAGCTACATCGACTGGCTCTTCGTCCACGAACTGTGCTGCAACTACGAGCCGACGCACCCCAAGAGCGCCTATATGCACCGTGCTCCGGACGGACTTCTCCATGCCGGCCCGGTCTGGGACTTTGACTGGGGCACTTTCACGTCCAAGGCCGAGACCACCCGCCCGCTCTTCTCGTCGCTGTGGTTCGGCTACCTCATGGCTGACCCGGTCTTTGTGTCCCGTCTCAAGGAGAAGTGGACACGGGAGCTTCCGAATTTTCTCGAAATTCCGGACTACATCCTCCGCCGTGCCGCGCATCTTGAAAAGGCCGCGGACACGAATTTCCGTCAATGGCCGATTACCCAGAACGTCAACCACGACGAGTCCCTTTCCTTCGCCGAGGCCGTCAAGAGGATGAAAGCCAACTACGAACAGCGCGTCTGGGCGCTTGACGTGTTCATCTCCGGGTTGTGAAAGTTCAAATGCTTCAAGTCAAATGTTCAGCCAAAACTGTATCTAAAGCCGTAATTTGGCTCGACTTTTTTGAAATGTTTAGCCAAAACTAATTGTAGTAACTTTGCATCGTGAACCTTAAATCAGTGATGACAGGGTTGTCGATGTCTGCGAAATGAAATATTCAACTTCCGAATATACTATAACAAAAGACGAAAGTTGCAAATTGCGCAATCGTATCGAGTCTTTTCGGGAAGAGTCTGGTACAAAAAAGGCCATTCACCTTGTGATGATAACGCCCTATGGCATCAAACGTACTGTCAACTCTGGTGGCGTGACGAGTCAGGTGACTATGGACGCACTGTTTGAATAACTGCAGCGGTAAAAAGGAAATAAGTTGAGAAAAACTTGCATCGGAAGATAATTCTGTGTAATATTGCATAATGTTAATGTTCATTTATATAAATAACAGTTTACATTATGCGTTTTTACGACAGGGAAAATGAAATTCGGATTCTTCTGGAAAATGAGGCTCAGGCAGAAAATACGGCCATGTTTACGGTTCTTATGGGACGGCGGCGTGTCGGAAAGACATCGCTGATAGCCAAGGCATTGGAAGGAAAGGTTTCTGCATACCTTTTTGTTTCCCGTGACAGCGAGGCTATGCTTTGCCGTAAGTTTCAGCGCAGTCTCGAAGAACAGTTGGGAATACATATCTATGGCGAACTGACATATTTTCGCGATTTGTTTGAAGTCATCATGCGGGAGTCGATTAATCGTCATTTTACCGTAGTGTTTGACGAGTTTCAGACCTTATATAAAATAAATCCGGCAATTTTCAGTGAGATTCAGGATTTGTGGGATAGGTATCATAGGGAGTCTAAACTGAATCTGATTGTTGTCGGCAGCATACAGTCGTTGATGAGGCGAATTTTTGAGGATAAAAATGAGCCATTGTATGGAAGGCCGACTTCAAAGTTCACCTTGTATCCCTTCAGAACCGATGTGTTGAAAGAGATACTTGCTGAACATTCTCCGGACTACGGAAATGAGGATTTGCTTTGTCTTTACATGATAACTGGGGGTGTGGCAAAATATGTTGAACTTCTGATGGATGCCCAATGCTATACGAAAGACAGAATGCTCGACTATGTATGTCGACAGGATTCGTATTTTCTTACTGAGGGGAGGGATATGGTAAATCAGGAGTTTGGAGAGGATGGCGTGACATATTTCTCTGTGCTGCAGATGATTGCGGACGGGATGACGCGGCGCGGAGACATTGATGGCGCGATGCAGAAGGATATGGGAGTGTATCTTCAGAATCTGGAGAAGAACTACAATATGATTTCCCGGCTTAAGCCGCTTTTGTCAAAGCCTAATAGCAAAGTTTCTGCATACGAGATTTCAGACCGTTTTCTCCGTTTCTGGTTCCGCTTCATCTGCCCCTATCAGTCATTGATTGAACGCAAGCAGTTGGGGCTGGTTCGCAGCAACATTGCTAATAATTACGAGCGGTTCAGCGGCCGGACTCTCGAACAATATTTTCAGGCGAAGGCTTTTGAGAGTGGACTATACACGCAGGTTGGCAACTGGTGGGATCGCAAGGGGGAAAACGAAATAGATTTGATAGCACTCAACGAATTCAACCACACTGCAGTGGCCGCCGAAATAAAACGCAACTCTGAGAAGATAAATCTCCATGCGCTTGAGGCAAAGGTCGAGACTCTTCGAAAATCTGATTTCGGAAAATATTCTTTTTCTTTGCAGGCTTTGTCACTAGAGGATATGTAGTTCCCATTAGATAGGCTCTGATAGATCGAATCAGGTTGAAAGTTTTCTATCAAATGAAACAATATTGAAAAATTGTTTTTATCCTTGAAAAAAAATATTTGAATATTGTTTCGTATGGTTACAATCGACTATTTATACCAGGTGTCGACAATATTCTCGCTAATCATGTCTCGCTTGCATCCGACAAATAAAGATACACTTTCTAACAGTTTCTTATATGCCGTTACATATATTTTTGTAAATTTGTACGATACAGCAAGAAAACAATAACACATACTTTTATGGCCAAGAAAAACACGGCCGACGTTGGATTTGAAAAACAAATCTGGAACGCGGCAGACGTTTTAAGGGGTAGCATGGATCCATCTGAGTACAAACATGTCGTACTCGGACTTATTTTCCTTAAGTACATTTCCGACCGTTTTGAGCTGCGTCACGCAGAACTCGTTGCCGAAGGCTATGGCATGGAAGAAGACAAAGACGAATACACCAGTGTCAATATCTTCTGGGTTCCTGCCAAAGCCCGCTGGGAAGAAATCGCAGCTGCCGCGCACGCTCCGGAGATTGGACTTATCATTGATGAGGCCATGCGAATGATTGAGGGCGAGAACCTCAAGCTCAAAGGCATCCTCCCGAAAAATTTCGCCCGTCCCGAGTTGGACAAACAGCGCTTGGGTGATGTGGTGGACCTTTTCACCAACATCAATATGAAGGAGCACGGCGACAGCAAGGACATCCTTGGCCGCACCTACGAGTACTGCCTATCTATGTTCGCTTCTCAGGAAGGCAAGAACGCCGGCGAATTCTACACGCCCGCCTGTATTGTCCGTACCCTCGTTGAGGTTCTGAAGCCTTATCACGGACGTGTATTCGATCCGGCCTGCGGCTCAGGCGGCATGTTCGTGCAGTCTGCAAAGTTCATTGAGCGTCATCAGGGAAAAATTGCCGACATTTCCGTATATGGACAGGAAAGCAATCCTACTACTTGGAAGATGGCCCAGATGAACCTGGCTATCCGCGGTATCGATGCAGATCTTGGCAAAGCCAATGCAGACTCCTTCCTCAACGACCAGCACTCCACCTTGAAGGCAGACTTCGTGATGGCGAATCCTCCATTCAACATGAGCGACTGGGGTGCCGACAAACTCCAGGACGATGTGCGTTGGAAATACGGTATTCCTCCGGCAGGAAACGCCAACTTTGCCTGGCTGCAGCACATGATTCATCATCTCTCACCGGTTGGCAAGATTGGTATGGTGCTCGCCAATGGCTCTCTCTCTTCTCAGAGTGGAGGCGAAGGAACCATCCGTGAGAATATCTTGAAAGCAGATCTCGTGGAATGCATCGTAGCGCTGCCTGGCCAGCTCTTCTATTCCACCGGCATCCCTGTATCGCTGTGGTTCCTCAACCGCAACAAGAAGCAGCCTGGCAAGACCCTCTTCATTGACGCCCGCAACCTAGGCACCATGGTAACCCGCCGTCTGCGTGAACTGATGGAAGAGGATATTATGAAGATTGCCCAGACCTACGACAAATACGTGGCCGGTGAATTGGAGGACGAAAAGGGCTTCTGCGCCGTGGCCACCCTTGAGGACATCGCCAAGCAGGATTACATCCTCACGCCCGGCCGCTATGTGGGAATCGCTGAGACAAAAGACGATGGCGAGCCCTTTGATGAGAAAATGACCCGCCTCACAGGCGAACTCTCAGAAATGTTCAAGAAGTCCCACGAATTGGAGGAGGAAATCCGCAAGCAACTCGCTTCAATTGGTTTTGAACTAAAATAGTGTATTTTATCCTCTTCGTTCAATTTAATCAAAGAGGATATGAAAGAAACATTTATCACCCAGATTACCGAGGCAATGTCCGGAACATTAACAGTAGACCAGATGACCCAGCTGAGCAGTGTCCTTTTGCAGACGCTCTCCGGCTATACGCTCATTGATGAAGGTGGCAAGGTTCAGGAGGACATTGTAACCAGCACCCGTCTGTTGGAGATATTTCTGTCCGCCAAGCTGGTGGAAGGCTGCTCGGCAAAGACCATCAAATACTACGAGACCACCATCAAGCAGCTGTTCAAGTATATGCCCAAAGCCGTCAAGGACTACACAACAGACGACCTTCGGGCCTATCTTGCAGTCTTCCAGAAGAAGCACAAATCCAGCAAAGTCACCATTGACAACATCCGCAGGATCTTCTCTTCTTTCTTCTCCTGGCTTGAGGATGAGGACTTCATTCTGAAAAGCCCCGTCCGCCGCATCCATAAAGTGAAAACAGGAGAACAGATTAAGGAGACCATCTCGGATGAAAATATGGAAATCCTGCGGGACAACTGCAAGAATATCCGGGACCTGGCCATCATTGACCTGCTTTCCTCAACTGGAATGCGTGTCGGCGAATTGGTCAAGCTCAACCGCACTGATGTCAATTTTAATGAGCGTGAGTGCATTGTCTTCGGTAAGGGCAATAAAGAAAGGGTGGTTTATTTCAACGCCCGGGCAAAGATTCACCTGCAGCAGTATCTCAAGAGCCGCAAGGATAAGAATCCGGCCCTTTTCGTGACGTTGGACAAACCACATGAGCGTCTCCAGATATCTGGCGTTGAGGTCCGCCTCCGCCAGCTGGGCCGCAGTTTGAAAGTGCCGCGCATCCATCCCCACAAGTTCCGCCGGACACTGGCCACCATGGCTATAGACAAAGGAATGCCCGTGGAGCAGGTGCAGAAACTCCTGGGACACGTCAAGATTGACACCACCATGCGTTACGCGATGGTGAACCAGACCAACGTCAAACTCTCACACCGAAAATTTATCGCTTAATGACCACACTTTACGCATACAACCGTCGCAGGCGTCGTTTCTTGACCGCAAGTAGGCCAAGAAATCATAATTTAGAGGAGCAGGCCCAGGCACTTTATAAGTCTTGGTTCGTTGATTTTGAGCCGTTTAAGGACGGGAAATTCGTGGATTCTGAGCTGGGAATGATACCGGAAGGATGGCATATCGGAACACTTTCTGAGATAGCAGATATAACAATGGGGCAATCGCCTTCCGGTTCATCATTTAACGAATATGGACACGGTATTGTTTTTTATCAAGGACGTACTGAATTCGGTTTTAGATTCCCTTTAATAAAACTGTTTACGACTGAGCCTACCAGGTTTGCGGAACCTCACAGTGTTTTAATGAGTGTGCGTGCACCAGTCGGAGATATCAATGTGGCTCTTGACAGGTGTTGTATTGGTCGGGGACTTGCTGCAATAACTGCAAAAGATGAGGCTTTTTCCTTTGTTCTATACACACTCAAAGGCAAATCATCAGAACTTGATCTATACAATGGAGAAGGGACGGTCTTTGGCTCAATCAATCGGAAAGACCTCGAAGGGCTTTCGGTTCTGATACCGCCAATGTCTATTATCCAACAGTTTAATAACTGTATCAGACCTATTGATGACAGTATTGAGATTGCTTGCAAGGAAATAGTGAATCTAAGTTTTTCAAGGGATTCATTGTTGCCAAGACTAATGTCTGGCCAATTGTCTTTTGATGAATGTGATTGTTAAATTCTCATTTATGGAAGAGTGGAAAACATATAGAATAGGAGATATTTGCAGAATCAAACATGGTTTTGCATTTAAAGGTGTCTATTTTGTTGAAACCCCTCAACCCTATGTCTGTGTGACTCCGGGGAACTTTGCTTTGCAGGGAGGTTTTAAGAATGACAAACCCAAATTCTACAATGGGCCCATTCCTGAGGACTATATTCTAGCGGAAGATGACCTTATTGTCACGATGACGGATTTAAGCAAGAATGGAGACACGTTGGGATATGGAGCACTTGTTCCAAAAGATCCGCATTATACATTTCTTCATAATCAGAGAATTGGTTTAGTCCTTGACATTTCCGAAAAGGTAGACAAACACTTTTTGTATTGGATAATGCGCACTTATGACTATCAAAAATACATAGTTGTGCACTGTTCTGGGAGTACTGTTAAACATACTTCACCGTCAGTAATCGGTTCATACGTTTTTAGTTGTCCTCCGTTGGAGCGCCAGAAACAAATCGCTTCTTTTTTAGATTGCATTGAAAGAAAAATCGCCCTCAACAATCGCATAAATCATAATTTGGCGGCATAGGAGAAAACGGCAGGACTACTATAAAATTGATAAACAAGACTTTACTATATGAGTGTCTTTACGGAATCGAATTACGAGAACGCGCTTCTTGAGCTACTTGACAATCTGGGCTACGACCACGTTTACGGCCCGGAGATAGAGCGAGACTACCGTGTCCCGTTCTATGAGGCGCAGCTCTCCCACAGTTTGATGCTGGTGAACCCCACCAAACCGGCGGAGGCCATCGATGAGGCCATCCGTAAGGTACGCGACATTGACTCCGGCACCCTGATACAGAAGAACCAGCAGTTTATGGATTATCTCCAGAACGGCGTTGAGGTGAGCTACATGCACAATGGAGAGGCGGTCAACGACATCGTGTATCTCATTGACTTTGCCCATCCGGACCGGAACACCTTCCAGGCCATCAACCAGTGGACCTACGTGGAGAAATCCGAGAAGCGGGCAGACATCATGATTTTCGTGAACGGTCTGCCGCTGGTCCTCGTGGAGCTCAAATCGCCGTCCCGAGAGGAAACCGACGCTTCCGCCGCATACCGTCAAATCCGCAACTACATTCAGGAAATCCCGTCCCTATTCATCTACAACGTCTTCTGCGTGATGAGTGACATGGCGCTCTCCAAGGCCGGCACCATTACCAGCAAGGAAGACCGCTTTATGGAATGGAAGACCAAGGACGGCATGGAAGAGACCAAGGACTTCATTGACTACGACACCTTTTTCGTAGGGATGTTCAAGCGTGACCGCTTTCTGGATATCATCAAGAACTTCACCTGCTTCAGCGTGGACGAGGCAGGTGCCGCAAAGATACTCGCTGGATATCATCAGTATTTTGCCGTCAAGAAGGCTGTGGACCGCACCGTCAAGGCTACCAACGGCGACGGTAAGATTGGCGTATTCTGGCACACCCAGGGCAGCGGCAAGTCGCTCTCTATGGTGTTCTACGCCCATCTGATTCAGACTGTCCTGAACAAGCCCACCATCGTGGTCATCACTGACCGCAACGATCTGGATGACCAGCTTTACACCCAGTTCTCCAAGTGCCAGGCTTTCCTCCGTCAGAAACCCGTTCAGGCCTCCAGCCGGGAACACCTCCGCGAGCTGCTGGTAGGACGTGAGGCCAACGGCATTATCTTCACCACGATGCAGAAGTTTGAGGAGTCAAACGAGCCGCTTTCCGAGCGCCGGAATATCGTGGTTATGGCTGACGAGGCCCACCGTGGTCACTATGGCTTTGAGGAGAAGATTGATGCTCAAGGTCGCGTCAGTGTCGGTACCGCCCGCGTCATTCACGACTCTCTGCCCAACGCCTCCTTCATTGGATTCACCGGCACGCCCATCTCCCAGAAAGACCGCGATACACAGGAAGTCTTTGGTGATTACATTGACATCTACGATATGACGCAGGCTGTCAAGGACGGCGCCACCTGCCCGGTCTTCTACGAGTCCCGCGTGGTCAATCTCAAGCTGGATGAGGAAACCATCCGGAAGATTGACGCCGAGTACGAGAAACTCGCCGACGAAGGCGCCACGCCTCAGCAGATTGAGGAGAGTATGCACGAGATGTCCCATCTGGAAGAGATTCTGGGCGCTCCGGAAACCATAGACTCCCTGGTACAGGATATCCTCAAACATTACGAGGAAAACCGTCAGTACGAGCTCACCGGCAAGGCGATGATTGTGGCTTTCTCCCGTCCTATCGCCATCCGCATCTACAAACGCATCCTGGAACTCCGCCCCGACTGGACCGAGAAGGTGAAGGTTGTAATGACCGGTTCCAACAACGACCCGGAGGAATGGCACGACATCGTGGGCAACAAACAGTACAAGAAAGAGCTGGCCAAGAAGTTCAAGGATGACACCGACCCGATGAAGATTGCTATCGTGGTGGATATGTGGCTCACCGGCTTCGATGTTCCCTCGCTGGCCACCATGTACGTGTACAAACCAATGTCTGGCCACAATCTGATGCAGGCCATCGCCCGTGTGAACCGAGTGTTCTCTGGCAAGGCAGGCGGTCTGGTTGTGGACTATATAGGTATCGCCAAGGCTCTGAAAGAGGCTATGCGTGACTACACCAAGCAGGATCAGGAGAACTACGGCGACCCGAACATCAAAGAAACCGCCCTGATTAAGTTCAAAGAGAAACTGGAAGTCTGCCGCGACTTCTTCCACGGCTTCAGCTACGCCAAATTCCACGACGGCACTGATGCAGACCGCGCCGAAATCATCAAGGGCGCCGTCAACTTTATGCTGGCTCCTTCGTTGGAAGAACAGTGTACCCAGTTTCTGAAAGAAGCCCTGCTGCTGAAGAATGCCGTCAGCCTGTGCCGGAGCCTTCTGAACGAGGAGCAGCGCTACGAAGCTGCTTTCTTCGAGACGGTCCGCACGGCCATTAACCGCATCAAAAACATCAAGACAAAGTTTTCCAAGCGGGAAATCAACGAGCGCATCGGTGAACTGCTCAAGCAGAGCATCAAGAGTGAGGGTGTAATCAATTTGTTCTCAGATGTAAAGGCTGAGTTTTCGCTCTTCGACCCGGCCTTCCTGGAGGAAATCTCAAAGATGAAGGAGAAACACATTGCCATCGAGCTCTTGAAGAAACTGCTCAAGGAGCGCATCCATCTCTACCAGCGCACCAACCTGGTCCAGGCGCAGAAATTCTCTGACCTCATCAATATGGCCCTCTCCAACTACCTCAAAGGCCTCCTCACCAACGAGGAAGTCATCAAGGAACTGCTGGATCTGGCCAAGGAGATTGCCCAAAGCGAGGAGGTCGCTGACAGTTTGGGCCTCAACGCAGAGGAAAAGGCTTTCTACGATGCTCTCACACGCCCACAGGCCATTAAGGACTTCTATACCAATGATGAGTTGGTGAACCTTACCAAGGAACTGACCGAGGAACTTCGGAAAAACCGCACCATCGACTGGCAGAAGAAAGAATCCGCCCGCGCCGGTATGCGCTCAAAGGTCAAGCGACTCCTGAAGAAATACCACTACCCACCGGAGGAAGAGCAGTCCGCCTTGGAAACCGTCATCCACCAGTGTGAGCAGTGGGCTGACGTGGACACTACTGATTATGATTTATACGAATAGCATAATATGACCCCGGAAACATACCTTGCATAACTTACCTTAGGACATAAAGTTATAAAACGATAATCACAATGGTAACACTGAGAATTTTTTCAATGGGCGAGTGCCCGTTTGACTTTGACTATACTGTAGATTGCATCGACAGTTCAACCGGCTTTGAATTTGAACCCTCTTTTTGCGGCCTTTTCCGGATTGAACCGAACTGGGATGAGTTGGACTGGTCGGAGATATTCTATTTTCAGCCGAAACTTCGTAAGGCGCTTGTGAAAAAGATTGATGAGTCATACGATGGTGTCCGTCCCGATGCGTCTTCATCCTCTGAAGAATGGGATGAGTATCGTGAACATTTCGTGGACGTGCTTCAGGACATATATGTCGAATTTGATATCAACGGGACTGAATATGAACTGCATGATGTCATTGAACCGGAGGACCTCATGACCTTTGAGGCTTCGGACGATTTTGACGATTCAGATGACTTCGACGATTCAGATGACTTCGACGATTCAGATGACTTCGACGATACTGACGATTTCGGGGAATATTGAAAAACGGCCACTATATCACAAAATCAATTGGGGTAACCGCTTGATGGCATCCGTGGACCGAAAGGGGGCGGGAAAAGTACTTAGATTAATCTTGAAAAAGTGCGGAGACTTGGGCCATGGTGAGAGCCTGTGATTGCCCTATATGGGTTAAATCCCGAATATCTTTTCAAGCTTCTTCGCTTCAATAGTGAGTTTCTGAGGGTTCAGTTTTGAGAGTTTTGCAAGGTTCATGAGTTTCCATTTGACTGACGGGAACTCCTTGAAGTATTCAAACTCATAACCAGCCCACTGCGGATCGCCCTTCTCGAAACTGACAAGGAAGCGCTTGTCGTCATCCGTCATGAGGGTATTTACATCCTCAATGAGTTTCGAGCGAGTCTGTTCAAACTCCTCATAAGTGAACGGAATATCTGTCATTCCGTCAAACTGGTTTGCCATAGCGGCCTTTTGGTCAATTAAACTTGGGGAAAATGATTCATGAATCGGTCTGTCGCTTCCGAGAAGGCAGAAAATCAGACCTTCTCGGCAAGCCGCAATTGGCACATCCATATACTTGACATCAAACAAATCTCTTGGATGCTGACGTGAAAGCGCAGCTGCAATTTT
>ULPT01062313.1_pt1 | contig 12371 bp, 9 predicted proteins | sample 1953751 | NCBI WGS metagenome assembly ULPT01 (sample SAMEA4835636, study PRJEB28245) | human gut metagenome | biome: gut microbiome; material: fecal sample | place: Denmark | collected 2008
TTTAGCAGAACGGGGACTTAGTACTACTGTCACCTTGCAAGAGGCTATATCCGATTTGCTCCGTAGCAATGGGGAATTGCCAACACCTGACCGCAAAGGATTTAACTCAGGTAAATATGGTAAACGCAAATTGACTGCGTATGAAAAACTAATGCGTGGGGATTATCCAAAGACGCATGAGGTTCCTAATAGTCATAGTTTTGCGCATCATACATCTGACAAACAGAATTGCTATAAACGTCTTTTGGCGGAATATCCAGAACGAGGCAAACGTATTGATGGTAAAGCTCGTGAAGAATGGGGAATCAAACAACGTGGTATTATAGTTTTAGATCCTAATACTGTTTCACCGACAATCACAGGCCAACCAGATGATTATTTGCACTATGCAGAACCAAGGATTATGACCGTTCGCGAATGTGCTCGTATTCAATCTTTTCCAGATTGGTATGAGATCCAAAGGAAATATACTACAGGCGGACAGATGCGAAAGATAGAAGTACCACGCTATTCTCAGGTCGGGAATGCTATACCACCATTGTTTGCAGAGCAGGCCGGAAATGTACTTAAACAGATGTTGCATAATGAAGGATAATTTACAGTTCAGAGTCAGTGCAGAATTGAAAAACATTCTTGGTCGGGATTTGATTACAAGTCCCGATATAGCCATTTTGGAGTTGGTCAAAAACTCGTATGATGCTCATGCATCAAAGGTGGAAATCACCTTTGATGATGATTATTTGTCAATTGCCGATAATGGAAAAGGCATGTCGAAAGATGACCTTATAAACAAATGGCTTTTCGTCGCATATTCTGCAAAAAGCGACGGAACAGAAGACAAGTCCTACCGCAACAAGTTCAAACGTCATTATGCAGGTGCGAAGGGGATTGGCAGAATGTCATGTGATCGATTGGCTAAGAATCTCGTATTAACTACTAGAAGTGCAGAAGAAAGTAAAACAGAGATTCTTCATGTTGATTGGAGTGCTTTTGAACTTAACAAACAGACAGAATTTGACACAATAAATATTCCGCATGAGACATTTGATTCTATTCCTACTTTTCCACAGTCATCCCCAACGGGGACAATATTGGAATTTACGAATCTTCATTTGTCATGGACTCGTGAAGACATCAAGCGATTAAGGAAATCATTGGAAAAGATGATTAACCCTTTTTCTGGAACTGATGATAATTTCCAAATAGAGATTATCGCTCCTCAAATGAAGGAAGAAGACAATAAAGCAGAATCAAAACATGATATAGTCAATGGAGTTGTTGAAAACTCCATTGCGGATATTTTAAAACTCAAGACAACACAGATTGAAAGCAGCATACATGATGGTGTTATCCACACAATTTTATCCGATCGTGGAACTGTCATGTATGAAATAGAAGAAGCGAGCCATGCTTTTTCATTGCTAACATCTGTTTCTATAAGTCTATTCTATTTAAACCGTGCTGCAAAATATAATTTTACTGCCAAGATGGGGGTTGAGCCAATAAATTACGGCAATGTCTTTTTATTTAGAAATGGTTTTAGGATCTTCCCTTTTGGAGAACCAGATGATGATAGTTGGGGTGTAAATAAGCGATTACAACAAGGTTACAATCGCCGTATTTCCACGCGCGATTTGTTTGGCCGAGTTGACGTCGAGACAGACGATGCCAATCTAATAAAAGAAGTTTCCAGCCGTGATGGAGGCCTGATAAAAACAGAAGCCTCCGAACAGTTGATGAATTTCTTTGCGCTCATCCATAGACGTTTGGAGCGTTATGTCGTAGGTGTTTTATGGGGTGAAGGTTTTTTAAGGAAAGATTATTTTGTCAATCAGAGTTCCGCGCTTAAGGCGAGAGAACAACTTCAAGAGGTTGACAAAGACTCCGACACGGCCAAACACCTATATTCCAATATCGGTAGTAAGGTAGATTTTCTGCAACTTATAAAAACGCTAACCAACGACAAATCCGTCAATGTGCTCCAATACAATGAGAACTTGGCTAATATTGTTGCTAACCCTACTGATACAGAAATGATTCAAGCACAGATGCTTGATGATATCCGAAAATTGGCAGAGAAGACCAACGATGCATTCCTGCTTGGCAAGATTCAAGAGTTTGAAAAGCATCTCGATGATTTACGTCGTGAAAAGGAGGAAGCAGAACGTAAAGAGGCCGAAGCAAAAGAAAAAATTGAAGAAGAGAAAAAGAAAAGAGAACGTGCAGAGCATGAACGTGATGTCCAGATACAGAAGAACAAGTATCTTACTGCCACAAGAAACACTACCAAGGAAGTACAAGACCTGATGCATGTTATATTGATTTCTTCAAATGATGCATTAGGTGTTATTTCAACGGCAAAAAGTCAATTGGCTAATGATGAGATAAATAGTTTAAGGGATACTTTGGATGAGTTTGAATACCACATTACCAAAATCAATAAATTGTCAAAGCTTATAACAAAAGCAGATCTGGCTTTGTTGGCACAAACGGGTTTGGTAGATATTCAAGCTTTCATGGAGGAATATCTGGTTAATTATAAAAAAACGTTTAATGTGCAGTATCATTCAACTCTTGTAGAGCCGTTAGAGAAAAAAATCTCCATATTGGATTTGTCTATTGTGCTAGACAATCTTAAAAGTAATTCGGAGAAAGCTGGCGCAACGGAGTTAAGATTGGATTTCTCTCGGAATGGGCGTACTTGTATTGTTGATTTCACAGATAATGGTGTAGGGGTAGATTTGAATGCCTTTACACCTGAAAACATATTTGAAGAAGGAATTACAAATCGAAGAGGTGGTTCAGGTATTGGATTGAGTACAATCAAGGAACGCATGAGAGAGAATCTGAATGGTGATATTACATTTCTCGGAAATGGTTTACACTTCAAGACAGGGGCTACTTTCCGTTTAACATTTGAATAATGATTATGAAACAGAAAAGATGTATATTGGTGATTGACGACAAATCGCAAAGTTCAGTAATAAAAGGCTTTACATCGAAATATTCAAAGGATTTCGATTTGGACTTTATTGTGATTCGCACAGGTGCAGCAGAATTAAAAAAAGATGATTCTGAAGATTTGGATATAGATAAATTGAAAACAGAAATAGAGACTAAAATAAAAGGTAAACATCTTGATATTGCATTATCCGATTTTGATTTGAAATGTCCCTATTTCACGGGATTAGATGCTGTTCATTTGGTACATGAGTTTCGTAAGAATGTGAGCTTCTTCGTTTATTCTGGTAATTGGAATGAGGTTATTAAATCTGTTGTCGGCCAAGAATACCAGAACGCTTCGATAAAAGAACTTGTTGGGGGTATCAACAAATTATTAAAATCTCAGATTATTGATTGTATTGATAGAACTGATTATCAGGAGATATTGATTGATTATTTGAAAAAAGACAAAGGTAATTCAATAGAACATCAATTAGCAATATTATTACGGGCAAATGGCGATATGAAATTCGAGTCTTGTTTCCCTGAGTTCAAAGGCATGACATTTAATGAAATTGCCGATATGATAGAGAGTCATTCAGATGCTCGTTCTGACGAATGGATAGAGGCTATATTAGCCCAAACTATTGCATATCTTGTAAAGGTAAATCAATGAGTAAGATTGTTTGTATATATCCACAAGATGCCACAACGGACTTTCTTCGTCCGCTGTGTGGCCATATTTGTGCAACCTTTGATGCAGTGGAAGTGGGATATGACACCTCTGGTGACGATGACCCGATGGAAATTATTTTTAATGAGATTAAAGATGCTGAGACCATTTTCTTTCTCGGTCACGGAATGAGCACATGTCTTTATGCCAGCATTTTAGACAATGTGGAACTTTTCCACAAGGACAATATATCCCTATTGGAAGGCAAGCGGTTATTTTTGTTGGCATGCAATTCTGATCAGTTCATTACCAAATTCAAACTTTCAGATGCTATAGGCTTTGGCTTCTTACCTACAAGCGAAGAAGACATTGAGAGAACAAAGCAATACCACAAACTAAATATTTCAATGACATGTATTCTTGATGTGGAATGTTTTAAGACCGCTCTTGTTCAATGCCTCACAAATACGCTTTCAGAAGAAACAATGAACGATTTTTATTTATTGAAAGAACGGATGTTGTTCAACACGAGTAAAGAAATCGTAGATTGTCTTGTAAATAAGAAATCTACTAAATATAGAATTGTTGCGGATGAGTTGTATTATCTGTATAAAGACATGGTTGTAAGATAAAATAATGGCAAAAAAGAGATATACATTCATTGATTTGTTCGCTGGCTGTGGAGGACTTTCTGAAGGTTTTCTGCAGACAGGGCGTTTCAAAGCCCTAGCCCACGTTGAATGGGAAAAACCAATGGTGGATACATTACGGCATCGCTTAATAAAAGAATGGGGTGAATCTGAAGATGAGGCAAACAGAAATGTAATCCTTTTCGATATACAGAAAACGGATGAACTTATAAATGGCTCTTGGTCAGAAGAATCTAATCAGCAGTATGGTTTACATAACGCTGATGACGTCAAAACCAAAGGGTTGAAAGGAATTGTAGGAAAAAGTCATGTGGATTTGATTATTGGTGGTCCTCCTTGCCAAGCATATTCAATACATGGACGGGCGACTGATAAAAATTCTATGCAAAATGACTACCGCAATTACTTGTTTGAAAGTTTCTGCAAAGTTGTGGATGCTTTCAGGCCTGACTTATTTGTTTTTGAAAACGTCGGAGGTTTGCTGAGTGCCAAACCTGGCGGAATACCTGTTCGGAAAAGAATCTACGATGCTTTTACCCAAATAGGTTATGTTATTCGTACCCCCGAAGAAATGCCGATGGCATTGTATGATGCATCGGACTTTTATGTGCCACAACATCGCCCCCGTGTGATTATCCTTGGCATACGTAATAACGCGAGGTTAAAATTAGATGATTTATATGCGGCTATAGATAAGGAGAAAAGACAGAAGAGAAAGTTAACCGTTAGAGATGCACTAAGTCAACTTCCGCCTTTATATCCTTTGCCCCAGCCCATTAAAGAAGGTCGTTATACATGGTCACATGAGAAGAATCCCAATCCTGAGATTACTCAACACGAAGCAAGAAATCATGGGCCACGTGAAAGAGCTATATTTAAGGAGTGGGTTGAGAATAACATGAATCATATAAGCCACCAAGCAATGATAGATTACTATTACGAGAAGACAGGTCATAAAACCCTCTATCAAAAATACAAAAGTCTCGAATGGGATAAGCCTTCTCACACTGTTGTTGCTCACTTAAGCAAAGATGGATACATGTTTATTCATCCCGACCCTGAGCAACAACGAAGTATAACAATCCGCGAAGCTGCTTGTCTTATGTCATTCCCTATGAATTTTCAGTTTCTTGGTAGCACACCATATAATTATAAAATGATAGGAAACGCTGTTCCCGTAAATTTTGCGAAAGCGATAGCAACAGCACTTTATAAATACTTAGATAAAACAAAATGAATGTATTAGTAGCATGTGAAGAAAGCCAGGCTGTTTGCAAAGCCTTTCGTGCTAGAGGTCATAACGCATACAGCTGCGATATATTAGAGTGTAGTGGCGGACATCCTGAATGGCATTTCAAACAGGATGTCTTGCAAGTTATTCCCAATCATGGTGGAATGTTAGAAAATGGTACGGAATACTATTTGCCAGAAGGCGAAACATGGGATTTGATGATTGCCCACCCACCTTGCACATATTTATCCGTGAGCGGAGCGAGATGGCTATATCATCCCGACGATGCGGATTTGCCCATAGAGCAAAGACGAGAACACCCTCATCATCTTGGCAGAAGAAAGATGAAACAGGAGGCCATAGAATTCTTTATGGAGTTCACAAAAACGGATATAAAGCATTGGGCAATCGAAAATCCTGTAGGTTGTATGAATACAGAGTATAGGAAACCTGACCAGATTGTTCAACCTTTCTGGTTTGGTGATCATGCTTCCAAGAAAACTTGTTTGTGGATACATAACTTACCATTACTTGAACCCACAAATATGGTTGAAGAGGGGCCACGTGTTGTGCTTTCAAGTGGTCGTTCTTTGCCTAAATGGTATTCTGATTCTTTTAATACCAAAATCTCCACAGAAGAGAGAAGAAAACTAAGAAGTAAAACCTTCCCGGGTTTTGCAGAAGCACTTGCAGAACAATGGGGTAACATTGAACACTATGATTAGAGTATTCAAGTTTAGAGCAAATGATTTGAACCCTTCGGCAGGGAAACAAATAGAGTTCAATTCTGCCGTTGTTCAATCGTTCTTTCATTTTACGAAAGATACGGAAGAAATTGTGTGCCATTACATTGATTCAAATGGCAGAGAAGGAATGACTATAAAGTCAAGTCTTAGCCTTAGTCCTGCAAGAGGTGATTACAAAATCTACCAGAATAATGATGGGACATTAAATCTTAAAGACTTTTTCCTGCAAAGGTTACATCTTACGTTAGAGAATAATAGTAATGATTACTTTGCGTTGAGAAAAAGAGAAGGATATCATTATGACCTTTTCTATCTGCCTGCATCACTATCTGTCCAAGAAATATATGATAGATTGTCATTAAAAAGAAATGAAGTTCAATTCGAACTTTTTAGAGAACCAGCGATAAAGGATGTAAAAGAACAATATCGCCCTTTCATTACGGCCATCAAATCGAAGCCATTCTTGCTTTTGGCTGGAATAAGCGGTACAGGCAAGAGCCGTATAGTAAGAGAGTTGGCACGTGCATGTTGGGATGTAGGCAGCACAGACTTTAAGGCACAGAAACCAAAGAACTTTGAGATGGTGCAGGTAAAGCCCAACTGGCACGATTCTTCGGAATTGATCGGTTATGTCAGTCGCATCGGTGCAGACAAGGATGGAAATGGTGTAGTGTTTGTGGCTGGCGATTTCCTTAGATTTGTTGCTAAGGCAAGGGAAAATCCCGAAATACCATATTTCCTCTGTCTTGACGAAATGAATCTTGCACCTGTTGAGCAATATTTCGCAGAATATTTGAGTGTAATAGAAAGTCGTAAGGCAGATGAAAATGGAAATATTTCGACAGACCCTATATTGAAGAGCGATGAGCAATGGTACTTTAATTTGACAGCCCAACTGACGCATAAGGAGGATATAAGAACACAGTTTAATGCTGAAGGTATCTGTATACCACAAAATCTTATTGTGGTCGGCACAGTGAATATGGACGAGACCACATTTTCGTTCAGCAGAAAGGTACTTGACCGTGCGATGACCATCGAAATGAATGAAGTCAATCTGAAAGGTGGTCTTGACACCCGCCACGAAATGATTGGCAAACTTGGCAAGACAGAACTCATAGGTGAAACTGTTGAAGGTATTGACGTATATTCTGACTTTCAGAATGTGTGCGACATTGCTCTTGATTACCTACAAGGCATCAACGACAAGCTTGAAGGCACACCCTTCAAGGTTGCTTATCGTACAAGAAATGAAGTTCTACTCTATGTGGTGAATAATCTACCATATAACAAGGATTCAAAAGGGAACACTCTATCTCAGGATTTTGTCATAGCTCGCGCCTTGGACGAGATAACGAACATGAAGATTCTCTCGCGTATCGAAGGTGACGAGACAAAGGTCAGTGCAAGTTTTCTTGATGGACTGGAGAATACAATTAAAACGGGTCTTGTGACAGTCTGCCCGAATTTGTTTGAAGAAGGAGAGGGTAAGAAAGCATACGTTTCCGTATCTTTGGCAAAGCTAACGGAAATGAAGAATCGCCTGACATCTGGTTACACTAGTTTTTGGAGTTAATTGCTTATGGAACTTCTGACGATAGAACACAAAGACTTCACAATGAGCATCGAATGCGGCAAGTTCGATGCAATTTGGGACAAGGCTGTGAGGAATGTGGGAGCGGGAAACTTGACCTCCACTTACTCATGGTCGGATGGTGTTGCGTCTGTAGTCAGACTAGATGAGGACGGCACCAGCCGAGAAATAGCAAACGGTGAGATCCAAGCGGCTGTATTCTTCGACAATGCCGAATACCCAATATGGGTGGACTTCAAGAGCTATGTCAGGAATGCTCGATTCGGTAGCATCCTACAAGGTGACAATGAGAACTTCAGTTTCCGCAGGGGTATTCTTGCAGGATTCCTAAACTACGGCAACGACATAGGCAAGAGCGAGATTCTTATTGACTATACCGTTGGAACGGAGATACGCCACTTTCGCTTTGGCTTCGATGTGTTGAGTACCAAGCTCAATTATCATGAGCATTGGCGAAAGATAATCGAAGACATAGAGAGCGAGTACCGCATGTTGTCACTCGACTACATGAAGCGTACCTTTCACGGATTTTCACCTGACACAGAAGGCGAAACGCCCGAACTTGTATGGTGGAGCATCTTTGCAGGAGAACAAAAGAAATTTGTGAATGCCGTGAAAAGTATCATTGAGCGTCCGCGCCATAGACTTCACGGCATCGAGACATACATCCGTGCCGACAAATTGACAAGAATACCCATCGCCATTGAGAATGAGCTGGCTGAGCACCGAAAGGAGCCTGCATGCCTATATAGGGTGGAGCAACAAGTGCAGAGCAACGACACTCAGGAAAACCGTTTCCTCAAACACGCATTGGGTCAAATAGCTGCAAAGTATGAGAGTCTGAAAAGGCGCATCGAAGCCATCAAAGGCGCGTCCGACCCGTTCAAAGAAGAAATGAAGGCGATGCTCAATACATTGAAGTACCTACAGAGGAATCCATTCTTCCGTACCGTAGGTCGTTTCAAGGGCATGAATCAGGAAAGTCTCATTTTACAGAAAGCTAGCGGTTACAGTCAGGTGTACAGAACTTGGAATTTGCTTCACCGTGCCTACTCTCTTAACGATGGCATATACCGTCTGCAATCCAAGGACATAGCCACCCTCTATGAAATATGGTGCTTCATTGAAGTGAGCCATATTGTCAGAGACTTGCTTGAAATCAAGCCAGAAGGCGTTGACCATCGTAACCGTATGGAAATGAACGGCACTTTCACATGGGAACTGGGCAAGGGAGAACATTCTCGCATCCTATTCAAGAAGGATGATGTAGAACTGGCTGAATTGGTCTATAACCCCAAGCATACCGACAAAGAGAACGACACTATAAGCATGGATAGACTTGTCGTTCCAACTGTAGCGCAGAAACCTGACATCGTGCTTCAGTTGACTAAGCACGACCTTCAAAAGGCCATGAAAATGACATATCTGTTTGATGCAAAATACAGGATTGAAGGGCGTGTTAATGGCGTGGACACCCCACCGGAAGATGCCATCAACCAGATGCACCGATATAGAGATGCCATCTATTACAAAGAGAACAAAGATGCAGCACTGAAGAAAGAAGTCATCGGTGGATATATTTTGTTCCCCGGTGATGGTCAGAAAGCGGAAGTCGAAGTGTCGAAGTTCTACAAGACCATCGATGAAGTGAACATCGGTGCATTCCCACTGCGTCCGAAAGACAAAGAAAATCGTGACTTGTTGGTCCAATTCATTGAATCGCTAATTGGCAAAGCTTCAACTGAAATCCTTGATGATAGCATACCTCAGAAAGGATTGTATTACACTTCCGAAGAACCGAAGGATGCCGTGTATATGATTCTTACGCTCGACACAGAAGTGAATGAAGATGTGAATGCCGTGCTGGAAGGAAAGGTTGGCACTATTATTATGGGGCGTAAGGGAATGGAAGAGACAAAGGATATTCAAACAGCCCGCTATATTGCGCCCATTATCCCTGGTGGACACATTGAGGGCTATTATAAAGTGGTCAAGGCAAACCTTACTCATGTCGATAATGAGAAATATCCAATACGCATAAAATTCGATGTGTCTGATTGGAAAGAACTTGCACGACCTGCTAAATTCGGAATGGCAAGAGCTGCTTATCGAGGATTCTGCAAGACTCGTGAGGAGTTTTTCCTGCATTGCAAAGAACAAGTGATTATCGACAAGATATGAGCAACTTCCAAACATCCCCACAACGCCACGCTAACATGGCGGCTATCCACGGCAAGGACACTAAGCCTGAAATGGTAGTGCGTCGCTACTTATGGGGGCATGGTTTCCGCTATAGGCTCAACCATCCACGACTGCCAGAAAAACCGGACATTGTAATGCGGAAGTACAGGACCTGCATCTTTGTGAATGGCTGCTTTTGGCATGGGCATGAAGGATGTCGCTATTATACCATCCCGAAAACCAATACAGAGTTTTGGGTCAACAAAGTAAAGCGAAACAAGGAACGGGATTTGAAAGTTCAACATGAACTTGCCGCAATGGGCTGGCATTCTATCACCATTTGGGAATGTGAGTTGAAACTAGTCAAAAGAGAAGATACATTGGAATCGCTGGCATATACACTCAATAAGATTTTTCTGCAAGACAGGATTGTCAAGCAGTATGAGATACTAGAGGAAGAGCCAATGATTGCAGCGGAGGACGTTCCCGCAACGTACAAAAATAAAGTGACATTATAATACGTTATATAATATATGAGTAACAAAGAGATACAAATGACATCGGAACTTAGAGTCGCTGTACAGACCATCAAGACAGCCATCCTGCAAAGTCAGGCACGGGCTGTAAAAGGGGTTAATCAGGAACAGTTGGCCCTGTATTATGGTGTAGGAAGATACATTTCCGAGAATACACGCAACCAAAAATGGGGATCTGGTGCAATTGAAACTATTAGTCTCCGTTTGCGTCAGGAACTACCTGGGTTAAGGGGCTTCGGCGTATCCAGCCTCAAAAACATGCGCTTGTTTTATGAGACATGGAATGTCATAGAACCCAATTCGCCAATCGCAATTGACGAATTGGAGAATCAGACTTCGATAGTATCTCCAAATAACGATGACTCTATTGATAGTCAGGGGAATATAATTCGCCAATTGCAATTGGCGAATTTGCAGGACTTCCCTTTAGTGGAATTTCTTAGCATTAGTTTTACACATCATATACGTATATTGGAGAATACGAAAGATACGGACGAACGTCTGTTCTATATACGCTATTGTCACAACTACAAACCCACCACAGACGAGTTGCCTGGTATCATTAAACAGCAAGACCTCTATCATCATCAAGGCAATATGCCGAATAACTTTCTCGCTACGCTGCCAGACTATAAACAAGCCTATCGTGCCATTCAGATGTTCAAGGATGAGTATCTGCTTGACTACATCAATGTGGAAGAACTGGGTATGCACGACGAAGAAGTGGATGAGAGGGTCATAGAAAGCAATATCGTCCACAACGTGAAGAACTTCATTATGACGTTTGGACGCGGTTTTACGTTTATCGGCAACCAAGTACACTTTGACAAACTGGGTCACGACCACTGGATAGACCTTTTGTTCTATAACCGTGACCTTCGCCGTACAGTAGTATTCGAGTTGAAGCGTGGTAACTTCAAGGTTGCTTACCTTGCCCAACTGAGCAGCTACCTCCGCATTCTCAACGATGATGACCGACGCGATGGAGAGGAAGCACCTATTGGTATTATCCTGTGCAAGAAAGCAGATAAGGCATATGTAGAGTACATCATGCAGGATTTCCGTCAACCTATGGGTGTAGCAACATATAAGACCGCAGACGAGATGGAGCCAGAATTATTGAAAGTGCTACCACCGAAGGAAGAACTCCAACGCATATACGAAGAAGGCAGCAATAAAGATGGCGATAAAGAAGGAAGTGAAGATTAAAAACCACATTCGCCAATTACGAATATGGTTATAAACGATGAATAATCGCAAACATGATACCTGAATTTGGTATGCGGTTTCGTTTCCCATAGAGAAAAACCTGATTGGCAAATCACCAATTAGGTTTTTTGAGTGAGGAAATTCATTGTTTCTCGCCATATACCCTCTCGCACACCTCGTTGATGCCATCTTTGAGGATGACGGAATCCATCGTGTGGATGAGTGGGGCATACTTTCGATCTTGTTTCAAGACTAGCTTGATGATGTAGTACTCCTTGACTACGGCTTCATGTTGGGACTGTCTGTACCACGAGGCAGCAGCAAGTACAAGAGAGCATAAGGCAATGGTATAGGCGAAGCACTTCCACCATGAAGTCACTATGTCACTCCAGACATGACTCCAGAACTGGTGCAGTCGGCGATGTTTTGTGGGTTGCTTTTCGGTTGCTTCAGAAGGATGGTTTGGTGCAGCATCGAGTTCATTCTCAGGCACCTTGTACGCGGTGTCTTTTCCAAAGGTTATTGCCTTACCATGTGGAGTGATACCTCAGTTCGGGATAACCGAGCGTCTTATCCAATATAAATGCAGCGTGCATACGCCTCCTTCC
>ULPT01063556.1_pt1 | contig 12260 bp, 10 predicted proteins | sample 1953751 | NCBI WGS metagenome assembly ULPT01 (sample SAMEA4835636, study PRJEB28245) | human gut metagenome | biome: gut microbiome; material: fecal sample | place: Denmark | collected 2008
ATCGGATACGGACTCAGATACGACTACGGGCTCTTCCGCCAGCAGATTGTCAACGGCGCACAGGTCGAGGAGCCCGACACCTGGAAGAAGGAGGGTTATCCCTGGGAGTTCAAGCGGCCCGGATATGCCCACACGGTCTGCTTCGGAGGGGAGACCCGCCAGATGGACGTCAACGGCAAGCTTGTCTGGAGGTGGTTCCCCGCCGAGCGTGTCACGGGAATGCCCTACGACATCCCCGTCGTCGGCTACGGCGGCAGGAATGTCAACAACCTGCGCCTCTGGTCTGCGGAGGCATACAACGAGTTCGACTTCCAGGATTTCAACGAGGGCTCCTACGAGGAGGCCGTGGACAGCAAGATCCGCGCCGAGAACCTGACGAAGGTCCTCTATCCAAACGACAATATCCAGCAGGGGAAGGAGCTCCGCCTCCGCCAGCAGTATTTCTTTGTCGCGTGCAGTCTCCACGACATCCTGCGCAGGCACTTTTCCGAGGGCGGCACGGTCGAGACTCTGCCCGAAAAGGTCACCATCCAGCTCAACGACACGCACCCCACGCTTGTCATCCCGGAGATGATGCGCATCCTCGTGGACGAGCGGGGCGTCGAGTGGGGGAAGGCATGGGAGATCACGCGCGCATGCGTCAACTACACCAACCACACAATCCTCCCGGAAGCCCTGGAGAAGTGGTCGGTCCCGCTCTTCAGGTATCTGCTGCCACGGCATCTGCAAATCATCTTCGACATCAACAGCCGCTTCCTGGAGGAGGTCTCCTCAAGGTATCCCGGTGATTTGGACAAGCTCCGCAGCATGAGCGTCATCGAGGAGGGGGGCGAACAGTCCATCCGAATGGCGAATCTTGCCGTCATCGGCTCGACCCATGTCAACGGTGTCGCGGAAATCCACTCCAGGATTCTCAAGGAGGTCATCTTCAAGGATTTCGCAGAGATGTGGCCGGGCAAGTTCACGAACATGACCAACGGCATCACACAGCGCAGGTGGCTCCTCTTCTGCAACAGGCCGCTGGCACGGCTCATCACCTCCAGAATCGGAGACGGGTGGATTACGGACCTCTTCAAGCTCCGCGACCTGGAGAAGTTCATCGAGGACGAGGAGTTCCTGAAGGAGCTCATGGAGGTCAAGCGGGAGAACAAGCGCAGGCTCGCCGCATTCATCGAAAAGACCCTCGACCAGAAGGTCGACGTCGAGAGCCTCTTCGACGTCCAGGTGAAACGCCTCCACGAATACAAGCGGCAGCTGATGCTCGTCCTCTACATCATCATCATCTACCAGCGCATGCTGAAGAATCCGTCGCTCGACTACCCGAGGCGGACCTTTGTCTTCGCGGCGAAGGCGGCTCCCGGCTATGCGATGGCAAAGCTCATCATCAGGCTGATTCACGCAGTCGCACAGAAGATCTCCGAGACCCCCGAGGTCTGCGACCGACTTAAGGTCGTCTTCCTCCCGGACTACAGGGTCTCCCTGGCCGAGATGATCATCCCCGCGGCAGACCTCTCCGAGCAGATCTCCCTGGCCGGCATGGAGGCGTCCGGCACGGGATGCATGAAGCTCATGCTCAACGGGGCACTTACCATCGGCACACTCGACGGCGCAAATGTGGAGATGGCGCAGGAGGCGGGAAGGGAGAATCTCTTCATCTTCGGCATGACCGCGGAGGAGGTGGCCGCACGCAGGAACTCCTATTCGCCCTGGGACATCTACCACACCGACGCGGAAATCCGGGGCGCAATCGAGGCAATACGCGACAATGTCTTCCGTCCCCAGGAGCCATCCCTCTTCCTGCCAATCGTCCAGTCCCTCCTTGATTTCGGCGACCACTACATGCTGCTGGGGGACCTCAAGAGCTACATAGCCGAGCAGGAGAAGGTGAATCAGCTCTACAAGGACCCCATGGCCTGGGCAAGGAAGGTGCTGCTCAATATCGCCAGAAGCGGAAAGTTCTCAAGCGACAGGACAATCGGGGAGTATGCCGACCAGATATGGAAGATAGAGCCAACTATTCCCGAATGAGAACGCAGGATGGACGGGGCGCCAGGGCGAAGCTGATTCTCTTCGACCTGGACGGGACACTCTTCCTTGACGGAGTCCCCTATCCAGGGGCGGTCGAGCTTGTCGAAAAACTCCAGGCCAGCGACATGGAGTACTGCTTCCTCACGAACAACAGCTCCATGCCGCCATGCGACCACTGCGAACGACTCCGCAAAATCGGATTCACGCTGACGCCGAGGAATGTCGTCACAAGTGCCGACGGCACGGTCGACATGCTCAGGGCATACGGCATCGGAAGCCGCATCTACATCCTCGGGACAAGACGCTTCCGCGCATGGATGGAGGGCGAGGGATATGTCCATTCCACCGACAGCCCGCAGGCGCTCCTCGTCGCCTTCGACAAGGAACTGACATACGAAAAGCTCACCGAGGCCACACGGCTCGTCCTGCAGGGGGTTCCTGTCTTCGCGACACACCCTGACTATGTGTGCCCCCCGGGATTCCCGGATGTCGGAATGCTCCTGGATTTCTTCAAGGCCGCAAGGCCGGGAGTCGTCATCGAGGCAATCGCAGGAAAGCCGCACAGGTGGCTCTGCAAGGTGCTGGAACGACGGTTCAAGGTAACGCCGCAGGAGATGGTGATGGTCGGAGACAGGATTGCCACGGACATCGCATTCGCCTGCAACAACCAGATGAGGTCAATCCTCGTCCGAAACGGGGAGCCAATGCCGCCAATCAGGGATGTGGTGCCGACGGTCGTTGCCCCCAGAATCGACCAGATGCTCGATGAATTCTGGCCGAGAAACCTCGGATGGTGACCAGATTGGTCAAGAACCGGACGACAAACGCTCAAAGTTTTACCGCTTTCTTCTCAATTTCTTGGCGTCTTTCCATTTCCAAATAGGGAAGGGGGATTCAAAATGCTTCGGACTGAACAGATTATAAATACTGTAGAAATGATCCAGAAGGAAAATCTGGATGTGCGCACCGTCACTCTCGGGTTGAATCTAATGGATTGCCGCGACTCCGACGGCAATGCGGTCGCCCGGAAGGTCTATGACAAGGTGGTGCGTTTTGCCGGAAAGCTCGTTCCGACCTGCAATGCGGTGGGTGCGAAATATGGGCTGAGTGTCGTGAACAAGCGGCTTGCGGTTTCGCCGGTGGCAGACGTGGCCTCCGGGCATGCCCGCGACGCCATGGTGAATGTCGCAAGGGCCCTTGACGCCGCCGCGGAGGCGACGGGCATCGACATCGTCGGCGGCTACTCCGCACAGGTGCAGAAGGGCGTCAGCGCCTCCGACCAGGAACTCATCGAGTCGCTGGAGCAGATGCTTGTCGAGACACAGCGGGTCTGCGCGTCCATCAACGTGGCAAACAGCCGATCCGGCATCAACATGCATGTCGTGGGCAGAATCGGACATATCATGAAGTCGGCCGCGGAGGCGACGGCAGACCGCGACGGATTTGCCTGCGCCAAGCTGGTGGTCTTTGCAAACCAGCCCGAGGACGTGCCCTTCATGGCCGGCGCATACCATGGCCACGGGGAACCGGAGGCGGTCATCAACGTGGGAGTCTCCGGGCCGGGTGTCGTATGCAGCGCCCTGCGACGCCGCATTTCCAGGTCTGAACCGGGAAGCCTTGGCCTTGACGACCTGGCGGAGGAGATCAAGGAGACCAGCTGCCGTGTGACCAGATGCGGCGAACTCATCGGCCGCGAGGTCGCGCACAACCTGGGAATTCCCTTCGGAATCGTCGACCTCTCCCTCGCACCTACGCCCAAGGTCGGGGACTCCATCGGCGAAATCCTGGAAATCCTCGGACTTGACGCAATCGGGGCGCCAGGCTCGACGGCATGTATCGCTCTTCTCAACGACGCCGTCAAGAAGGGCGGGGCATTCGCCTCCCAGGCGGTGGGCGGCCTCTCGGGCGCATTCATCCCCGTCCTGGAAGATTCCGCGCTGGCCGATGCGGCCGCAAAGGGGTATCTCTCGCTGGAAAAACTAGAGGCAATGACATGCGTCTGCTCGGTCGGATTGGATATGATCGCCGTCCCGGGAGACACGCCGCCGGAAACACTCTCCGCAATCATTGCAGACGAGATGGCTATCGGACTCATCAACAAGAAGACGACGGCCGTCCGAATCATCCCCGTTCCCGGCAAAAAGGCCGGGGACCGCGTCGAGTTCGGCGGACTCTTCGGAGGCGGACCTGTCATGCCCATCAGAAATCCCGGGGCATCCGCGCGTTTCATCAACTTTGGCGGCAGGATTCCCGCCCCGATACACAGTCTCAACAACTAGCTGCGACGTCAGACGCAAGGCTAGGTTGCGGAGACTCCCCACGCATCGCCCTCTTATTGAAAAGCATACGGCGAGGGACGATGCAGGGGACATGAATGGGTTTGACACGGCCACCGGCCGCACCGAACTCATTCGATGGACGCAAGAAGGCCTCAACGATTCCTGCCATGTCCTTTCCTCGTATGACAATCCGACGCTGGGGATTCCTTGCCCTCCTTGTATGCGCGCTGATTTGGGGATTCGCCTTCTCGGCGCAAAGCCTCGCAATGGAACACCTGGGGCCATGCGGGTTCAACGGGCTGCGAACACTGGTGGGCGTGGTCTTCCTCGTCCCATGCATCGTCCTCATCGACATGGTCAATGGACGGACCCCCTCCGTCTGGGGGACGGCAACGACAGGGGAGGCCAGGCGACGGCTCCTTCTGGGCGGCGCATTCTGCGGCATCGCCCTGGGACTCGCCAGCCTCGCACAGCAGATCGGCATTGTGACCTCCAGCGCGGGAAAGGCCGGCTTCATCAGCTCGCTCTATATCATCATGGTCCCAATCATCGGGGCATTCATCGGACACCGCGCCGCGCCGCAGGTCTGGATTGCCGCATTCTGCGCACTCCTCGGAATGGCGCTCCTGTGCAACCTCTCTCTCGATTCGGGATTCACAGTGGGAGACTACTGGCTTCTCGCCTGTTCAATTGGATTCGCAATCCAAATCCTGCTCGTCGCGCAATTTGTCAAAGGCACCGACCCGGTAAGGCTCTCATGCGTGCAGTTCATGGTGGCGGCGGCAGTCTCGCTGGCGTTCCTGCCGTTGAATCATGAAAGCATCCCACCAAAGGCAGTCTTAAACTGCATTGGACCGCTCCTCTTCTGCGGAGTGCTATCCTGCGGAGTCGCATATACTCTCCAGATCATCGGCGAAAAATATGTCCACCCAGTCGTGGCGTCGCTGGTGATGAGCCTCGAATCTGTATTCAGCGCGGTGGGAGGATGGCTTGTCCTCGGACAGGTCCTCAGTGTCAGGGAGGTCATTGGATGCACTGTGATATTCGCGGCAATCATCCTCGCACAACTGCGGCAGGACAAGACAGAAGAGCAGGGGTGACTGTTCAGCCCCAAAATGCCGCCTCGCCTCCTCAGTAATGGTTCATCTGCCAAAAGGCCAAAGGCAGAATAACACAGAGGGCATTGCTTCCGCCACAACCCACTGCGACGGCAAGAGGGGCGGAAGCGCAGTTATTTGGCCTATTCCATTTGCCTCCTCACTGCCAGTTGTCACGACTCTCCCGTATTCTTCCCTTGCAAACGATGTAGGCTTCAGCGAAAGGCAGGTTCCCACGGTAAAAGCGCGGCCTCTAGGACACATATCTACATGAAGAATGGAACGGCTATTCTTGCAGAAATCATTCCACGTGTCAGATTAAGTATGTCGTCAGGATTATGGAGTGGAATACCAATGACAATCACCCTTCCTCGATGGCGTATTCCAGCAACATCGTGAACCAGCACACCGCCATGACGGGCGCAAGGCTGGAGTTCGGCTACGACTACATGGGGCGCAGAGTCTTCAAGAAGGTGCGCCAGGGCGACCTGCTTGTGAAGCATCTCATCTTCGCATACGAGCCGTTCGGGCAGTACAGGCACGCCGGAACCACCGCAAACCCATTCCGGTTCTCGTCGGAATACCACGACGACGAGACGGGGCTCGTATACTACAACTACAGGCACTACTCCCCAAAACTCGGAAGATGGATCTCAAGGGACCCAGTCGGGGAGGATGGAGGGGCAATTCTGTATTCATTTGCTGACAATAATGGGATTTGTAGGTCTGACATATTGGGATTGGATTATCGCGGAATACTAGGTAATAACCAGTGCTGCCATAATGGAACTCCCTTGAACATGGATGCGGATATGGTACGTGATGCGAATGGTGAATGCCGATTGTTGTTGTCACGTGTCTATATTACAGAAAATTGGGCATTTGGATTACATAAGAATATCTGTGTAGATGATAACTGTTACTCTTTTGGATTAGATAATGATACACCTTGGTATGCTCCATTGCTTGCTTGTTTTTCGTCTGAATATGCTCATGTATATTCACCAGAAAAATATACAGAATCGGGGGAAGAGATTCTTGTTAAACAATCCTATGGTGATTTATTAAAAAGTGAATTAGATTTTTTGAATAATTCCAAGGAGCATGGAAAAGGGCTGTACAGTATTTTTGTTATTAATTTGTTTAACAATTCATTTGATTTTGACAACTGTCGTTCTTTCACTTTCAGGTATTGGAATCAGGTTCAGCTGCATAGGTATTATGGTGATATTCCACCTGAAAACAATTCCTTCATTCCACTTTGGAGAAAATCAATTGAAGAGAGGAAGTATTATGAACAACTCTTAAAACAAATGGGCAGTCACAACTTTGGAAAGGCATTATGAAACTGAAGCTTACTAAAGTAAACATTTTTTTATTGCTATTTGTTCTTTTCTTGATTATTTCCTGGCTTGGAGGGATGTTGTCAATGTATACCACTTCATTTCAAAGCAGATTGACTTTGGACAAAGAGAAAAAAAGGTCAGTTAGGCGTTTCTATTTGGAAGAACTCGATTTATTTACCGATACAGAACGTGGAATGATTCCGTACCGTCAAGAGGAATATATAATTATTACCCACGAATCTGTTACTTTTCATATTAATATTGAGTATAATACAGAGGCAATGTATGTTTTTCTGGATAAGCATGAGGTTGCACCGAATGAAAAGGTCAAAATGACAGTATGTATTTTTGAGAAAGGAAATGGACATCATTTCAAGGAAACGATAAAAATCATTACTGATATTGAAGATCTGTGTTTGGAGGTTGATCTTTGTGATGCCCTCTTTTGATAATCATCTAGTTTTGCAGAGAAATGTGCAGAAGTTGCCCTTCGAAAAGGCGCATTTGCCTTCGGCACGGAATTTGAAGTCCATTTTGATCAGCTACAAGGTAATAATCAAGGGGAATACCTCCATACCTGATGGACAATTCCCTATTCGTTAACAATAAAAAGTGGAGAACGGCAAGATGAACAGTAAACACTTGCGCTTTTTATTTTTTTTTCTATGTGGATGCATGTCAATGGCATTGCACTTGGGAGGGTGTTTCTTATTCATTAAAATGCAGGTAATTAATGAGCACGGGTACACATGCGACCTCGAAAATATTCCTGGATTAGAGGATGAAAATATCATATCTGCAGATGTAAAATTCGAGAATGATTTATTCTATTCCAGAACAGGATGGTTAGATGACTGGAGTTTAATAATAATAGGGAAATTTTCCCCAGAAACAACATCATATTTGTTAAGCAGACCGAATGAGATAGGATTTCCTTCTCCTAGGCCTAGTTATGAAGAAGGTATTAATGATATATCCCTCTATCTCTGGCCTATGAAGAATATTCCAGAAGACATTAAAAATAATCTAAAAATGACGCAATATGAGAATAGTAAGAAGAAATACTTCTATTCAAAAATAGAAGATAATATGGTTGTGTTTGAATTTAAGTATAAAAAATATTATGGAGAACGAGTGTTTTTATTTGGGAAGAGCGGTTATTTTATCATTCAAGTACAACATTGTTCGGATGATTGATTTTGAGATACATCGATGACTGAGACGCAAAAAGAGATTTTTAATTTCTTTTATGACGCAATGTGCACTTTATTCTGTGGCTGGCAGGGACTTTTTTCTGTTGTTTAATGTTTGTTTTTATGAAACAGCACTTTCCTATGAAGGATTGACTAATAATCTCTTAAGATTGTCTTTCAGCTTTATTTAACTTTGTGGAATGACTTTTTGCTTTATCTGTTATGTTGCGAGAAAAGGAACGGACTGACACTGCGAAACAGATGTTCTTATTTGTTTTTATGTGTTATGCAGTGTGCTATATGCTATCCAAAGACTAAGTCTGTACTTCTAGAATACAATTTAAACTGCAGTGGCTGGATTTTGGCAATATTGACAAATGCCTTCTTATATTCTTTACTGCCTTTGCTCGTGTTAGAAATGAAAAAAAGGTGTGTTGCCACGGAAACTGTTTGATAGGTTTTCTGTGTTACATATTATAACACAATTGTTATTTGCAATATTTTTTGTATTATCTGGTTGGGATGGTGATTATATTGTAGTTGTCAACTGTATTATTATAATGTATCACGGGCTATGGATTTTCGTGTATTTCGTATATTTCGTGGCTTTGGAAATAGCATGTATTCGTGTGCATTCGTTGTTTAGAGGAATGCCGCGAAAAAGGAGAAGGCGCGGGTGTTCCTGAAGTGAAGGGGCGACAGACCCACAAAAAGACACGAATGGACACTAAAAAAACATTTGACCTACGAATGGACACGAATGGACGCAAAAAATCATTTTAAACCACGAAAAGCACGAAACACACGAAAACAATAAATTATCGTGGTTCTCTCCTCCCCAATGGACGCACGGCGATTCTGTCGTGCGGGCGCGCCCACGCGCGCCATCCACGCACTATCTTCTCCTTTCTTCTCCCTCCTCCCTACTTTTGAAGCCCACTGCAAAGTGTCGACGCACTACTTTCTACCCTCTTCTCCCTCCTCCCTACCTTCAACTTTCAAGATTGTCAAATAGGCTTATATTGCATCGTTTACTATAAGAAACTATAGCTGAGGGAAAATGCTCCCTGCAGATAATGAATAACAATCGGGCGCATTTTTCCCCCCCGGCGCTGACGGATAAGACGTCGGCTTCTGCTGATTGTGCGGTGTTTTTGCGTTCCTGAAATCCTGCCATAAGGAGCCCCTCCAGGACACGCAGGCTCCTTGATTCCCTTTTCTCTTTTGTCCCTATCATTCACTGCAAATTAGCCTGACACAATGAGGATGCTAAAAATTACCAGGCTTGCCCTCCTGTCGTTCATGTTCTCATGTCTTGCTCTTTTTGTGGCGGAGACTACCCGTGTCACCAATCTGACCGCAACGGCGGAGATTAAGGAGATCACGCCTCTCTATCTCGTGGTAAACCTGAACACGGGCGCAGTCACTCCATCCTCTACGGCCCCCGACCTATCCAACGATACTTGCCGCACCACGGAACTGTGGCTTCGTCGCATCCCGAAAGGCACCTTCATCATGGGCTCACCAGAAGGGGAAGTGGAGGTGGGGAGGTATTCTGGCGAAACCCAGCACCAGGTCACCCTCACGGAGGACTTCTACATTGGCGTCTTCGAGATTACCCAGAAGCAGTATTCCCTTATCCAAGGCAGCAACCCGTCATACTACAAGGGGGACACCCGCCCCGTGGAAAACGTCTCCTACGATACCATCCGGGGGACGGGGAGCACGGCTGGCGCAGGCTGGTCATCCTACGGCCATGCGGTGGACAGCGGCTCCTTCCTGGGCAAGCTCCGCGCAAAGACTGGGCAGACATTCGACCTGCCTACGGAAGCACAGTGGGAGCACGCCTGCCGTGCAGGAACAACTACCGCACTCAACACGGGAAAGAATCTGACGTCGACAGACCGGGATTCCGCCATGGACGAGGCGGGAAGATACTACTACAATCGAAATGACGGCAAGGGCTGGTATTCAGAACATGCCAAGGTGGGCTTCTATCTGCCAAACGCCTGGGGACTCTATGACATGCATGGAAATGTATTGGAGTGGTGCCTGGACTGGCTTAAGTCCGACCTTGGCAGTTCCGCCGTGACGGACCCCAAAGGCACCAACTCGGGCTCCGGCCGGGTGCTGCGCGGTGGCAGTTGGCACAGCAACGCGCTTTATTGCCGGTCGGCTTACCGCTACATCAGCCACCCGTCCGGCAACGGCAGCGACTACGGGTTCCGTGTTGTCTTGCTCCCCTAGTTCCATTGCATCCTAGGCGGAGCCAGCAGGCCGGTTTGCGTGCTTTCGTCAAGGAGCATCGCAAGCGTGCCGCCAGCGGATGCGGGCGGCTGCGGCGGAACCGCAAGCGATGCGATGTGATGAGACGAAAGCACAGGCACTATTTTTTTTGCGTGTGAACGCATGTCTTCTTCTATGCCCTACCAGTTTTTCAGCATAGTGTTGCCCGATGTCGGGAATATGGCAGAGGAGTTGAACTCCTTTCTTTCAACGCATCGGATCATTGACAAACACTGGGAGACCGTACTACGGGACGGTGTTCCCTGCCAAATCTGCCGTGTGGAGTACATAAAGGACGGACGCTATCCGCAAGACAACTCCACATCTGGTTCTTCTTTTTCCCGGAAGCCTGCGCAGGTCGACTACCGGGAGGTGCTTTCCGAAGAAGACTTTCGTGTCTTCGATGAATTACGAAAGGCGCGCAAGAAGTTGGCGGAGTCCGAGAAGGTGGATGCCTTCATGGTTTTTACAAATGCACAATTGGCGGAGATGGTGACGAGCCATGCGGATTCCATGGAGGCGTTGAAGAGAATCAAGGGCGTCGGGGACGCGCACCTGACAAATTACGGCAATCTGATACTGGAGGCGCTCCGCACGGCGCGTGCCAGGCAGAGCCCGCCTCCCAGCGAGGGTGTGGCAAAGGATGATGCATCTGTGGAGGAGAAACAGACTACCTGAAGCGCCTGGGGAACATCAACGAGGACATCTGTGACCTGGAGAATCTGGAGGTCGCCTTCGGGAAGGTTCAGCGTGGCAAGGCATTCCGCCCGGATGTTGCCGCCTATCGCTCGAAACTCTCCGATAATCTCCAGGAAGTCCGTGGCGCCCTCGTCTCCGGGAACTATGCCCTCGGGCATTACCGCGCCTTCAAGGTATTCGAACCGAAGGAGCGAATCATTCACGCAGCGCCCGTCCGCAAGCGTGGCATCCACCATGCCATCGTGAATGTCTGCGGAGATTCCTTGGAACGCGGCTTCATCGATGACTGCTTTGCCTGCCGAAAGGGGAAGGGGCAGTGGGCGGCCATCGCACGCGCCCAGGAATTCGCACGCCGCCATCCCTGGTGTCTGAAATTGGACATCAAGAGCTACTTCGACAGTATCGACCATGGAATCCTCATGGAGGCCCTCCGAAGGAAAATCAAGGACGCCCGTCTGCTGAATCTCCTCGAGGCGCTTGTCGGGAGCTATTCCACTGCCCCAGGAAAAGGACTCCCGATTGGCAATCTCACAAGCCAGTGTTTTGCAAACTTGTATCTTGACAGGTTCGACAGGCTGGCGTCATGCGTGAAAAGTCGCGATTACGTCCGCTACATGGACGATATGCTGATCTTTGGTGACAAGGAGGAGTTGAAATCATTTCTTCGCGAGGCGGCTGTCTTTCTACAGGAAAAGCTTTCCCTACGTATCAAGAACGGAGGGAGCCTCCAGCCAATTTCGCGAGGCGTCGATTTCCTGGGATGCAGGGTGTTTCCAAACCACCTGATGCTGAACCATGGAAGTCGCGTGCGCTTCCGTCGCAAATACCGGAGGTTGCAGAGACGCCTTCAGGAGGGTGAAATCGGAGAACTCCAGTACCAGGAGTGCGTGACTGCACTCTACGCATTTGCAAGGCATGCGGATACAGTCCGCATGAGAACGACCATCTCAGTTTTTTCATTTGGTGAACAGGCACAGGGCTCCAACCGGGTGATACGCGGTGGCAGTTGGAACAACAACGCGCAGAATTGCCGGTCGGCTAACCGCAACAACAACAACCCGTCCAACAACAACAACAACGGGTTCCGTGTTGTCTTGCTCCCCCATAGCTCCATAGCTGAAGAAGATGCAATGGAACCGCCTGTTCTCCAGTTCTCCGAGGCAATCCTCGAAGACAAATAGCCCCGGCGCCCCGTCGGCGCTGGTAGCGGGATTCCGCAACGGTGACGACGGGGACTTTTTCTAGATTTTTTGCCACAGCCGTCCCATAACTTGACGGCGCAGTTGAAATAATCGGTGTCATGGACATCTTAATGGCAGCCACCAAGCAACC
>ULPT01057546.1_pt1 | contig 12255 bp, 8 predicted proteins | sample 1953751 | NCBI WGS metagenome assembly ULPT01 (sample SAMEA4835636, study PRJEB28245) | human gut metagenome | biome: gut microbiome; material: fecal sample | place: Denmark | collected 2008
TCCATATCGATCATGGCTTTTTCGGACAGGGAGAGAGCAAGCGCGTCTGTTGCCGTATCACAGGAAGTAATCGCTTCCTGCTGACGGATGGTGCGCTTTGAGAACATGTCCGCTTTGCGCACCAATGATCCGTTTTCGTCCAGCACCTCCAAGGAACAAAGCAGGCAATAGGAGCTGTCATCCGAGAACGCCATATTGTTGCCGCGGCTGTTCAGCAGTCCGTACTTTGCGGTGAACTCGTCATAGAGATGATTTAAGGTTCGCTGCTCCTGTTCGATCAAATGGTCGGGATAGCCTTCCAGCTGATACTTGATGAGCCTGCGCGTACAGTCCCGAAGCTCGATCATGCCCTTGATGCGGTTCTGCGCCGTAACGGACAGCTCCACCTTGTGCATGACAGAGTTCTCACGGTAGTAAATCTCTCCATCTACGATGGTAAAGCTGAAGTTGCGAACACTCGGGTCGGCAGGAATGCTCTCTGTAACGCTTTCTTCCGCTTCTTCCGCCTGTTCCAACTCGGTAATCTCAGCATGGATGTTGGCAATCGCGTCCGACAACTGTTCGGAAAGCTCTGCGCCCGCAATGGGCTTTACCGTAACGGCCTGCTTGCCGTACTGTGTGCTTTCTTCGCTGAGTTCGCCCAGTATCATGCCGGGGTTATCCACGAAGTATTGGTTTATGGTAAATCCGCCGTCAGTTTTGCCGAGGTGTATCCAGTCGGGTTCAATCTCTATGGGGCGGTCGTGCTTTTGCAGGAACAGTATGTCTGCAACAACGCCCGTGCCCGCATTGGCAAGAAACGCATTGTTCGGCAGACGAATCGCACCGAGAAGGTCGGCACGCTGTGCAATGTACTTGCGAACGGCGGGGTTCTTCTTCTCCATTGTGCCGGAGGAAGTGACGAACGCCACAACACCGCCCGCACGCACCTTGTCCAAGCTCTTGGCAAAGAAATAGTCGTGGATCAAGAAGTGGTTCTTGTCGTATCGCTTGTCGGCAACACCATAATCACCAAAGGGAACATTGCCGATTGCTACATCGAAAAAGCTATCGGGCAGATTGGTTTCTTCAAAGCCCTGAATTGCAATGTTGGCGTTCTGGTACAACTGCCTTGCCATACGTCCCGTCAGGCTGTCGAGCTCAACGCCGTACAGCTTGCTCTTTGCCATGCTCTCGGGAAGCAAACCGAAGAAATTGCCCACGCCGCAGGCAGGTTCCAGAATGTTACCCGTTCTGAAGCCCATACTCTCGATTGCAGAATAAATCGCCTTAATGACGGTGGGCGAAGTATAATGCGCGTTCAAAACCGATGCGCGCGCAGATTGATATTCCTCGGGTGAAAGTGCCGCATACAACTCCTTGAACTCGTCTTCCCATGCAGGATTATTCTCATCAAACGCCTGCGGCAAGCTGCCCCAACCGACGTACTTTGAAAGAATTTCCTGTTCTTGGGGTGTTGCCAAACGCTTCTCAAACTCGAGCTGCCGTAAAGCATTGATGGCGTCCATGTTCATTCTGAACTTTGCTTTGGGTCCGCCGTGTCCGAGATTGTCATCCGTAATTTTGAAGTGATGCTTTTCTACGGGTGCAGCCTTTTCAGGCTCGCTGCTGCGAAGCGTCTGAATGACCACATCAAAGGGTAGATTGTTTTTGTCGGCCGGATATACCGCTGCGGTTTTAACTGTGAACTGCGGCTCGGCAATGGCTGTTTCCTGTTCTGCCTTATCCATGGCAAACAATCCATCGAAGTCTTCGATTTCCTCCCGGGCGTCTGCTATGGCTTCCGTACCGTCAGGGTAACAGAGATAAACAATTTCGCCCTCATCAAACATTTGCAGCGCTTCCTCCCGGTCAAGCTGTTCCATGTTGGAAAAATCATAACCATAGGCGTCTGCTCGTGCGCTTTCCCCGGACTGTGCTGGATTTGCTGCGGTACCTTCCCGATACGGCATATCGGGGAAATACCTGGCGTTACGCTCATCCTGCTCCAGAAGATGATGAAATGTCTCTTTATTCTCAGCACGGAAGATAGGATAAACGAGTGTCGGGTCAAGTAACTGTACTTCGTTTTCTTTGACTTCTGTAATGCGGAACTCAGTATCGTCCAGATAGACAATATCATCTACCGCATACTGATACGGGCTTGATTCCTCAGACTTTTCTTCCGCTGCCACTTCTTTGATGAGATGGTCATTTGCAGGATTTTCACGAAGCCTGCGTTCAAACACGTCTCTCGGCATATCGTCAGACAGCAACGGGAACTTCGGGTCTGAAAGGATTACTGTGTTGTCGTCATATCCAAGGATGGTATAGGTATCAACGCCGAACTGAACCTTATCGCCAAGGGAGAACGCGTATTCAGCATTTTGTCGTTTTTCGTCCATTGCAGCGGCTGCTGCTCGAAGGTCTTCTCTTACGGCTTCTTCTTCAGCGCGTTTCAAAGCGCGTTCCGCCATGTCCTTTTCGTAAGCGGGCAGCAGTTCTTTCTCTTTGTCGGACAGGTATCTGTCCATTGCTATCAATTCTCGGATACGTCGGTCAACAATTCGCCAGGAGTAGGTGTGCTTATTTTTGAATCCGCTGTCGTTGAAAGACAAGCCCTTACCGTCGTAGTCAACAAAGCCGCTGCTGCCGTCCAAGTAGATGTGGGAGTGGCCGCCGATGCCATACTCATTTTTGAGGAATTTGAGCGCTGCATCCGTAGTCGGATGGGATTCATAGAACTTGAAGATGCGCAGCTTGCCGTTTGCAAAGCCGCTGCCATGCTTTGTGAGTTCATAATCGAAGTCAGCCTGTGAAACGGAAAAAACAGAGGATCTTTTCTCCTCCGCTTCTGCAATCCGCTGTTTTTGTTCTTCTTCAGACAGAAAAAGAGAGCCCTGGAAGCTCTCTTTCGGTTCGTTCAGTTGTAAATCAGGTCGTTCAGTATCTGTTCCTCGGCTCGGTTCCTGATACTGTTCATCTGCTGTACCCAAGCCATCTGATTCGTAGCTTTCAGGCTCTCCGTCACGCCCTCGGCTTTCGCCATCTGTGTCACGGTCTGCTCCATCTGCTCCCGAGCTGCTCTGTCGATCTCCAAGAGGTACTGGGTCAGCTCGTTCGTCAGCAGGAGGCTGTTGTAAAAGCCCTTCCGGTACTCCTTCAGGTAAGTTTTCCTCATCCTGCCATACTTGCCGATGCTCTCCGTCGGCTGATTGTCCATCGCTATATCGGGAACCAGATAATCCCCGTTCTGTCTGTATATGAGTTCCATATTCAACGTTCCTTTCGTTTGTTCTATTATCATTCTGCAAAACATCTCTGCTGTTTGCAAGTGTGTCACGCTCCTGCCGGCGAATGCCCAATACTGTTCTTTCAATCTGCCGCAATACCATTTCCGTCATGTCGGCAGTTGCAGTACCAAGCTGAGAAATGGTCGCAGGGGTATTGAAATCCAGCACGGGTACAAAGTCCGATTTTTCCAAGTAATTGGTGGGTTCTACGCCAAGCCGTTTCAGAGTGCAATAAGCAACGCTCATTTCTACCATCTGCTCAAACCATACTTGGACATTGAAATCGTCGTATTCGTCGAGCATACTTCCATCCAATGAACACAGCAATTCACGGCCGTAGTCCGTAATGTTGTCGCTTACTGCGTTGTGGATGATGCCAATCAGTTGATCCTCAAAAGGATACTGCTCCAAGTTGTCGGGTTCACCGAAATGGTTGGCGAGTTCCTCGATAATCTGAGCTTCATCCTGCTCCTTTTGCTGCCACAACGAAAAGGGAGTGTTGTACCTTGTGTTCGTATCGGACACATCAAACACATATCGCAGCCGAGGGTTTTCGCCGCTGTCGTCAATCAGCGCAATACCCTTTGCACCTTTGTTCACCCAGCGGTTAAAGCGTGGGGAGTTCCATAGCTCCATAGAAGCACAAGCCCTTGCATCCGGGCGCTGTGCATGAATGAGCACCTGTTCGGGGAAGGGGTATTTATAGAGCCATGCCGCAGAATCAAGGAAGCTCACCCAATCGTCGATCGAGTGAGTGAGCTTCTTTGTGGTTTCCATGGATAGCTCTGACATTAACTGAAGCTTTGTTGCCAATCCGTTCACCTGCCTTTGTTTTCACGTTCTGTGCGAGTGTGGTGCTGCTGTCGCTCGGAAATACGCTCTTTCGCCCAATCGGGGATACGATCGGGCTTAATAATGCCAAGTACATCCGTCCGGTCATATCGCATCTCGCGGTTATCATACACGGTCTGACAGAATACGGCTCTGCCGCCCGCACCTGCTTTACATCCAAATCCGCCCGTGGCATAGCACAGCTGATAATCAGCTGTCTGTTTATCTCGTTGCAGGATGTCGGGACGGATAACGACCAATTCGCCCTCGTAGTCCCCGCTACGGCTGCCGGGGATGCAATCCTCAAGCGTAAGCGTATCGAATACACCGCGTTCTTTTTGCTGAGAAAGAGCCTTTTCCACTTCGTCGCGGATGCGCTGTCCGAACTCTTGCATTGCCTCTGCATAGCTGTTTGTGCCAATGCAGTCGTGATACTGTTCAAATCCGAAGATAGAGTTAATTGTGCAAAAGCCCACTAAATAGCGAAGTTCTGCCTTTTCGTCCGTGCCAAATACGATTTCCTTGCCGTTTAGGTAAAAGGAAGTCTCGATTTCATATGTGTCAGCCATTCTCGGTTCGTTTTTCGCCATGCTTTCACCTTACCTTTCCTGCTCATCGCGCTGGATGCGCTTTAGTTTTCCGTTTTCATCATAGCTTTTCGGATTGGCGGCAGGGATGCCCCAACCAAACATGGAGCCGTGCAGCATTGCCGCTTCCTGCGCCTTTGTCACGCCAAGCTTTTCGTTGGCGTAATCAGCAGTCTCGCGGTTATGCTCCTTTTCACCATGCAGATTCCAGTCCGAAGGGAAATAGCCTCTCATTCCTCGTTTGATGTTGATGAGATCTCCGCTTGAAGGTTCAATACTCAGGCACAATGCCGGAAGCGGGAATTTTCTATGGGTATGTTCCTCATAATACTTAACTTCATCGTCAATCCGCTTTTCATAATCCGCCATTGCCTTTGCTTCGTTTGAAAAGTAATGTCCCCAGAAGAAATGCATGGGAGAATCTTTGCGATAATTCCATGTGACGTAGGGCGACGGTGCGGTTTCGCTGAAGCCCAGTGCAATGCCAATGTCCTCAACAACAAATCGTTCCTCGATGGTATATCCGGCGTTTGTTTCGATGTTTTCCATAGTGTTGCTCTCCTTTCACTTGGTATGTAAATGGAGGGCAACAGCCCTCCCGAATATCACTTATCTTTGTTCTTCTTGTTTCGGACGTGCAGGTATACCGCACAGCCAACGATTACGACACAGAGTACGATTGCCAGGATAGTTTTCATTTCCATTTTTACACCTCACTTTTTTTAGTTTTCTTGCGCTTGATAACCACAAAGGTTACAGCGCCGCCGAAAGCCAGTGCGATCCCCAGCATCAAAGCGGGGAACTCCCACCAGTCGGAATCCATGCCGAGTTTTACATACTTACTGTTCTTGATAGTGACCTCAAAAGGAATCGTCAAAGTGTGTTCTTTCTTCAGCTCAATACGGGCAGCGGATACAGGGAAATATCCCTCGGGTACGATGCTTTCTTCAATCCACAGATCGCCAAGAGGCAGACCGTAAATCAGGATTTCGCCTTTACCGTCTACCATCATGTCCATAACGGTACCTGCGGGGTCATAGAAGTAACTGCCGTTCTCCAACTTGGTGAAGGAAAGCGTTTCAAAACCAAGTCCATCGCGGATCTTGATTCTAAAGCCAGCGCCCGTAAGCGGGTTGCCGGTTGTGGCTTCTTTCTTGAGAATCTTAAGCCCCGTAGGACAGTTCTCAACGGTGAGCTTGTTAGGAGTAGAAAGCGCGTGTGCATCCGTCAGCGTGACAGAGAATTCGTCCTCAGAAATATAACCGAGAGGCGTATTCTCAACGAGCTTATACACGCCCGCAGGCAGATAGCGGAACTCAGCGTAGCCGTTCTTATCAACGGCGAAGGTCTCCTCGCCATTCTCAGCCGCAACACGATAACCGTCGTTGGTCATGAGCGTCTTGACTGTATTGCCTTCAGCGTCTTTCAGGGTAAATTCGATGTCAGCAAAGGGCTTATTGGTAAAGGTATTTACCTTGTTGAGCATGAACACAATGGGTTCGTCGGTGATTTCGGTTTTACCTGTCACTTTCCCATAGACATCCATTTCAAAGGAAAATGTCTCCGTGTTCAGAGCAAATCCGCTGGGTGCGATAGTTTCCTTGTAGGTGTATTTGCCGGCAGGCATTTCCTTCAGCTTAATCTCACCGTTTTCATCGGTCTTGCCTTCAAAGAAAACATCGCCCGATTCCTTGTAAATGGTGATAGTCGCGCCTGCAACGGGCTTGCCGTTTGTAAGGTCGGTCTTTTCAGAACCATTTCGTTGCCTACATTGGTTCGCTCGATGACAACGGTGTTCTTGTTTTCGGTGGAGAGACTGACTTTTACAACCTCATCAGAAAGAATGAAACCAGTAGGCGGATCAATTTCCTGAAGGCGGTAAGAGCCTACGGGGAGGTCGATAGAAACAGCATACCCATCCGAATCCGTGGTCATGGTGTCGAACAGTTTCCCATCCGCATCACGGATCTCAAATTTCGCACCTTCAAGCATTCGCTTTGCATCGTTCTTATCCGATTTCCATACAGCGATGTTGCCCTTGAACATATCGTTCACAATAGGTGCCTCATAGTAAACGGTGTTGTGACCGTCCATAGTCAGAGTGAAAGAATCACCGCGCAGGTGGATGGTTTCGTCGAGGACGCTCAGTTCTTTCAGATAATACTTACCAAAGGGCAGCTTTGCAGAACTTTTAGCTACGCCTTCTTCATTGGTAGTGAGCAGTTCCACCAAAGTATCCTTGGGCATGATGCCGATGTTTTCGGCAGTATAGAGCCCGAAAACAAAACCTTTGCCGACGCAGGGCTTGAACTCAAGCGCCTCGTAATCAAAGTATTCGGTCATCTTTTTGAGCTTCATAGATGTTGCGATGCGAGTATTATCGACATTCACGGTTTTCTTCACGATAGGAGTGTTCTGGTCGGCATAGGCAATGGTTACCGTGTGATCGGTAGTGTCCATTTCGTAGCCTGCGACGCCCGATACCTCCTGCATCTTGTATTCGCCAAAGTCCAAAAGACCGGTTTCAGCATACCCGTTTGCATCGGTGGTGAGGGTCGCAACGACCTTACCAGCGCTGTTCTTTACCTCGAACACACAGCCCGCAAGCCCTTTTGCCGCATACTTTGGTGTGTTGACCTGACCAAAGTCGGAATTGCTTGCAGTCGTACCGACGAGCTGCTCGGCAGTTTTGTTGATACAGATCATTCCCTTAGCAGAAGTGTTCTGAACATTGAGGGTTGTGATTTTATTGAGCGAGATCGTAGCGTTCTTTACCGTGCTTTCAATGACATAAGGTGCAATGGTGGAAAGCTCTTTCACATACACCTTGCCAACGGGAAGCGCACCGGAAGTTACAGTACCATCAGCACCCGTTGTAAGCTCACAGAGCTTGCTCGTACAGCCGACATCTGCATACACACCGAACTTTACATCCGCAAGCGCATCGCCGTTGTCGCCGGTCTTAGCGATCTTCAAGTAGCCGTAAGCAGGCGTGTTCACACCGATGCTTGCAGTTGCTACTACCTGCGCAGTAGTCGCGCAGAGGAAAATCTTCTGAAGGTCTCCGTCCGCAGGAATATAAGCGGTGATATTGGAAAGACTTCGGGTATCTTTGCCCGTTGCGGAGATAGTAAAGCTTTTACCTGCCGCGCTATCGGGCAAGGTGATGGTAATAGTTTCACTTGCTCTGCCGGTATATCCCGTTACAGAAGAACCCGAAGGTAGCGAAGAAGTGTTAAGAGTGTAGCCGCTGTTGATATTGGTGAGCTTTACCTTGGTCTGTCCGACAAAGCTATTGCCGCTGGCAGCAAGCTGTAAGGACGAAGGAGTAAAAACGATGGAGTGCGTAAGAGTTTTCTTTGCTCTTGCATAAGAGAGCAGTTCATCTGCCCACTCCAGTACATGCTCATATCCGGATTTCGCACGAAGATAGCCGGGATTACTCTTTCGATTGGTAAAATTGTAGGAACCTTCCTCGCCGTTTTCCGAGAGCCAAAATCTCAAAGCATTTGCGGTCGCCTGTCGTGCTTCATCTGCGGTAAATCCAGCAGGAGTATTGCAGGGGTAACCGTACATCAGGATGGTCTGAACACCTGCGAGGATGCTTGTGGAAAATACAGATGAAGGAGAAGCTGCGGTATAGGTATCCCCGTGGGGATTGCCTGCCGAGTGTTCAATACAATAAGCAATTTCCCCTGTCTGTTCAACCGTGTGGCGAGGAGTATTCAAATCCTTCCATTCGCCATCTTTGTAGTATTCAAGGTAGTCGAAAGCCGAGTTGGTCTGGCTCTCGATTGTTACGGTACTTTCGGCTGCAAGCGCAGCTGTGGGCATCAAGCCGATGACCGTGAGTGCGCAAAGCAGTATTGCGACAATGCGTTTAGTTTTCATAAATCCTCCTTTTCGTTCTGTGATACATACCGAAAAAACGAAAAAGCTTGATGCAAACAAAAAAGCTCTCTTGCTGTAAGAGGGCTTAGTGCGTCAAGTATTCCTTTTCTCGGTAGGTATTCTTTTGTCGGTTGGTTACTTTCCCAGATGGTAAAAACAAGTATATCTCTCTATCCAAAGTAATGGACAGACTTCTCCCTTGGTGGGATTTGTAGTGGCTTTTACTTCTTATTCTTCATGGCATTCTCCTTTCTCGGACGGTTTATCAATATCGGTATCATTACCGTTCATACTCATTTTCCTGTTTCATTCGCTCCAGTCTGCGGCAGTAGAGGTCAAGCGCTTTGATGATTCGTTCCTCTTTCTGTGCAGGGGTGAAATCTCTCGGGAAGTATCTTTCGAGCTTTTTACCCTTTATCGTGATGTTGTTCTGTTGGGGTTTTTCTTCGCGCATGACAAGCTCCATGCCGTTACGATCCAGTTTACCTTCCTGTGCAGCAACCTTCATGCGCTGCGCCTGAGATAGCGAGGGAGTACATTCCTCCGCTCCAATAACATCGAAAAGCTCCGTTTGCAGTTCTATCGGAAGGTATGACAGCTCTACAGCAGGATTAAAGGCAATGCGTTTATCGTCCACCATATCAAGAAGTGGCGGGATGAGTTCTGTAAGGCGGATATAGCGGCGAACTGTATCTCCACTTACACCTGCTGTTTTTGCAACTTCATCATCACTACGGAACTTCGCCGCAACTTGCGGCGAAGTTAAATCTGTTCTTGAACCTTGCCTTTTAAGTGCCTCCAGTTTCATTTTGTAAGAGAACGCTTTCTCGCTTGGTAGCAGTTTTTCCCTTTGCAGGTTAGAATCCACCATGAAGATAATGGATTCATCCCGATCCATTTCACGGACAACGGCAGGAAGGTAGTAAATACCCACAATCTCGCAAGCCTTTTTGCGACGGTGGCCGCTTATAAGCTCATATCTGCCATCCTCTTTTTTGCGGACAACAGCAGGGGTCAATACACCATGCTTTTTGATGCTGTCCGCCATTTCGTTCATTGCTTCATCAACAACTACATGGAAAGGATGGTCGGGGAAATCATCAATCTCGGATATGGGGATTTCCGTTACCGCATTGGTGTTCTCGATGTCAGAACCGGTCCGTACTTCTTCTGACTCATCTTTCATGGTCAAGAACATTGCGGCTGTGCTTTTCCGAAAGTCCGGCTTCTTTGCCATTCAATTCACCTCCCTTCAAAAGTTCATCCCGCTTAATCTCGGACGCAAATGCCCGGTAGTCTTGTGCTGCGGTACTGTTGGGCGCAAAGAGCATGAGACCTTCCTGTGCGCTTATGCTTTCGTTTACAGAAACGGTCTGTCTGATGACAGCTTTATAAACCTTTGTTTTCGCCATTGCAGCATAGTCGCTTGCTATCTCCCGAATGGCTTTACTTACATTCGTATTCGGCACATAGCGGGTAATCAGGATGCCTCCAGTTTTAAGCTGCGGGTTTGAGTATCGCTTGATGGTTCTGATACTTTCGGTCAACTGGTGAAAACCCTGCAAAGAGTACCCATCAGGGCTTACAGGGACGACGACGGTGTTTGCACAAGTGAGTGCGTTGATCGTTAGGATGCCCAAAGAAGGCGGGGTGTCAATGATGACTGCATCGTAGTTATCAAGATACGGTGCAAGTCTTTCGCGCAAAATGAACTCTCTGCCCTGCATATTAAACCTCATATCAGCAGCAGATAGGCGAATCGCACCTCTTATCGCTGTGATATTGGGGCAGCTCTTGACTTGCTGAAAGCATTTGTCCAGCATTGCGCGGTCATCTTCCTCGGCTGTCATAAAGTCATTTAGGCTGGGAATATCAGGATCAAGACATAGCGTGTTAGATGCGTTTTCCTGCGGGTCTAAGTCGAGGAAAAGCACTCGTTTGCCGTCCATAGATAGGATTTGAGAAAGTGCAACTGCCGATGTAGTTTTTGCCACTCCACCTTTTTGATTGGCGAAGGCAATAATCTTGGTCACATTGGTTAACCTCCTTGATTTGATTCATATTGCCGTTCATCGTGCGGCGATATGTATTGTGAAGGAAAAGAATTATGGCGGCACCGAAAGGCACCGCCATTACTTGTTTGACGATCACGATTGTATCTTTCTCCATTCTATAAACTCGTATAAAAGGGAGATATGAGTTTTACTCTTTTGATTGATAGCACGGAAATGGATTGAGTTTAGGAACTCAATCAAAAATGGCTTTGGTATGTATATACGTTCCAGAGAATATGATTTTAGATATGTCAATCTGCACCAACGTGCAATCGTACTGCTTTGGTAGCCGGTGATTTTTGATACCTGTTTTACTGAAAGAACATCAGGAAAACGATGGAGCTTTTTTGTATAAAAGGCAGTCATGTCCTCGATGATCTTTGGAGGTACATTGCAAATAGTCTTTTTATTATTGGCGCAATACCAACCGTTCGGAGCCGAATAAGCTTCAGGGAAAATTGCTCGTTTGCTCAGATACTCCTGAACATCAGCTTTTTTAATTTGATAGCATCGCGTTTTCATCCCTGTATTTATGCAAGGGACGATACCATTTTTCAATAAGTGTAAAGCGGTGGTTTTGCTGATATGGCACAGCTTATAAAACTGCTCCTTGGATAGTATTTCCGGAACTTCATTCCAGTTAATGTAGTGGTCTTGATTTGTATTCATGTCTTACCTCATCAGATAGATATTTTCGACAATAGACCTATCCGCAAGGTTGTTTTGTGGGGGCAGATGTCTGCCCTAAATCCGCCCGATGTCTGCCCAACGTGCTTAAAATAGCACTTTTTTCGAAAAATCCAATGGGCTCGAATACATCGGCGTTTTTCTGCAATCGCCTTAAAAAAGCCGAGTTACAGGGCTTTTTTCGACTGCTACATAACGGACTGCTGTGACCTTTAATGAGCTCAAATGATTTATTGCTCGTAGGACTCGAAATGCCGTAGACCGAAAGGTCTCTAGGGTTCGAATCCCTAACTCTCCGCCAAAAAACCCAGTCATATCAAGGCTTTGCGCCCATATGACTGGGTTTTTCTTTATGCTAATCTGCCATTGCTGCACATGATTTTCGGCAAGAAATCATGTTTGCCATCCGACGGCCTCGGTTTCCGGCAGAGTCAGGACATTGTCCATAACGTTTGCGGACGTAAGTTTGGATTTATAATCCAAATGGCTGTAGATGTTCGCCGTGGTGCTGATGTCGCTGTGACCAAGCCACTCCTGAATCTGTTTCATGGGCACGTCGTTTGCCAGCAGCAGCGAGGCGCAACTGTGCCGGAGATCGTGGAAGCGGATATGCCGCAGGCCTTTCATTTCCAGCAGCTTGCTGAAATTGCTGCTGAGATTCCGGGGATTAAAAATGTTCCCCATCACATCCACAAACACATAACCGTCATATTCCCGGTTGTAGCAGTTGCCGCAGATCCGCTTGTTCTCCTTCTGCTGCTCCTTCAAGGCCAGCAGCTTTTCACGGATGTTGGCGACCAGAGGAAGAGAGCGCAGACTGGATTTGGTTTTGGCGCGATCCGCACAGACGATCTCACACTTGCCGTCGATCTTGGCATTTGTTACGATATGCCTGATGGTGATGGTATTGCGCTCAAAGTCGATGGCGTCCCA
>ULPT01059552.1_pt1 | contig 12234 bp, 10 predicted proteins | sample 1953751 | NCBI WGS metagenome assembly ULPT01 (sample SAMEA4835636, study PRJEB28245) | human gut metagenome | biome: gut microbiome; material: fecal sample | place: Denmark | collected 2008
TTTGCAATAATGTGTTATTTTTAATGTGACACATGTAGGTGTTTTTATTTTGGTAAAATTGGAGGGTAATTTATGGTTAAAGAAAAGAAAAAGAATAATGATTTAGTAGCAGAAAATCAGGATGCTAATAAAGAAATTAAAGCTAAACCAGCAAACAAAGAAAAAACGAATGACAAAAAGAAAGCTAGCACAAAGAAAACTCTAAAAAAGAAAAAAGAAGTAAAGCAAGGCGCAAGCACAACATTTAAATCAGAATTTAAAAAGATTAAATGGCCAACAAAAAAAGATATGATTAAATATTCGATTGCAACAATAGTTTTTGTAATATTTTTTGCAATATTCTTCTATCTAATAGAATTATTAATGGCATTTATAAAAAGTATAGCATAGGGGTGATATTATGGATAAACAATGGTATGTAGTAAACACATATTCTGGACATGAAAACAAAGTAAAAGAAAAACTTGAAATGAAAGCACAATCAATGGATATGAAAGACTATATTTTTAGAGTAGTAGTTCCAGAGCAAAAAGAAGTTGAAGTAAAAGATGGTGTCGAAAAAGAAAAAGTAAAAAAACTATTTCCAGGGTATATATTAGTTGAAATGGTAATGAGTGATGAAGCTTGGTTTGTAGTTAGAAATACACCAGGGGTAACTGGATTTATTGGATCTAGTGGAAAAGGTGCAAAACCAACACCTCTTCAACCATACGAAGTAGATAATGTATTAAAAAGCATGGGAATAAGTAGAATAGAAGTAGATAAAGAGTTAGAAGTAGGTACAAGGGTTAAGATAATTTCAGGACCTTTTACAGGAATGTATGGTGTTATTGAAAGCGTAGATACTGAAAACCAAAAACTCAATATAAATGTTGATTTGTTTGGACAAGCAACATCAGTAGAAATTGAGATTTCTCAAATTGAAATAGCAGAAAACAATTAAAAAGCTTGATTTTTATAAAAAAAGATGTTAATATTTAAACGCTATGTTTAATTACGTAGATTAGTGGGAGGCGAAAAGCTATTTGAACCACTCGCGAAAACTAATAAATAGGAGGTGTTTTTCGTGGCAAAAGAAGTAGTTAAAAAAATTAAATTACAAGTTGCAGCAGGAAAAGCAACACCAGCTCCACCAGTAGGAACTGTGTTAGGACCAGCAGGAATCAATTTACAAGAATTCTGTACAAAGTACAATGATGCAACTCGTGATAAGATGGGAGATATCTTACCTGTTGAAATTTCAATATATGATGATAGAAGTTTTGACTTCGTAATAAAAACTCCACCAACTGCATTCTTATTAAAGAAATATGCAAAGATTGATAAGGCATCAGCTAAAGGTGCATCTGAGGTAGTTGCAACTTTAACTAAAGAACAAATAAGAGAAATTGCAGAAATTAAATTACCAGATTTAAATGCTTACACAATTGAAGAAGCTATGAAAATAGTTGAAGGCACTGCCATCAACATGGGAATAAAAGTATCAGAATAATTAAATAGGTGTATACCTAGTGGGAGGAAATATCCGTATAACCACGTGAGGAGGAAATATGAAAAAAAGAGGAAAAAAATATGTTGATGCTGTATCTAAAATAGAAAAAGGCAAAGCATATACAAAAGAAGAAGCTGTAGCATTGGTAAAAGAAACAGCAGTTAGTAAATTTACTTCTTCTGTTGAATTAGCTATTAGATTAAATCTTGATACTAAAAAAGCTGATCAACAATTAAGAGGTGCAATTGTTTTACCAAATGGTACAGGAAAAACAAAAAAAGTGTTAGTAATTGCAAGAGGAGATAATGCAAAGAAAGCTGTAGAAGCTGGAGCAGATTTTGTTGGCGATACTGACATGTTAGAGAAAATTGAAAAAGAAAATTGGTTTGGTTTTGATGTTATGATAGCAACACCTGATATGATGCCACTTTTAGGTAAATTAGGTAGAGTGTTAGGACCAAAAGGTTTAATGCCAAATCCAAAAACAGGTACAGTTACTACTGATGTAGAAAAAGCAGTAAAAGATGTAAAAGCTGGACGTGTTGAATATAGAACAGATAGTTTTGGTAATATACATGGAATTATCGGAAATACTACTTTTACAGAGGAAGCATTACTTGAAAATTTAAATGCATTTGTTGCTGTATTATTAAAAGTAAAACCTGCTACTGTAAAGGGAGATTACATTAAAAACGTTAGTATTTCAACAACTATGGGTCCTGGAATTAAAATTGCAATAAATTCCTTTGACAAATAGTAAAATATAATATATAATACATTTGATTTGTTGGTGCCATAGACAGTAGGTTGTTTGTAAATCCTACCGAGGACTTAACTTAACAGTTACTTTAAAGTTCTTATGTCTATGATATAGGAACTTTTATTATGGCATCTCTAAAAATATATAGGAGGTGTAACATGGCAAACGAGAAAATTTTAGCAAAGAAACAAGAAATAATTGATGAAATTAAATCTAGAGTTCAAGATAATGCTACTATAGTTTTGTTTGATTATCGTGGTATAACTGATAATGAAGCTAAAGAATTAAGAAGAGCATTAAGAGAAACTGGTTCTGACTATAAAGTGTATAAAAATACATTAATGGCTAGAGCACTAAATGATTTAAAAATCGATTTAGATTCAAGTTTAATGGGACCAAGTGCATTAGCATATGGTACTGATCAAATAGCACCAATCAAAGTATTGAGTGACTTTGCTAAGAAGAACCAATCTGTAATATTAAAGGTTGGAGTAGTTGATGGAGAAGTTTCTGATGCTACTAAGTTAGCTGAACTTGCAACAATACCTTCAAGAGATGGATTGTTGACTATGTTAGCAGGTGGCATGATTGCTATCGCAAAAGATTTATCAATTTGTTTGGATTTATATGCTAAACAAAAGGAAGAAAATTAAAAATAGGGAGGAATATAAAATGGCAAAATTAACAAAAGAAAGCTTTATTGAAAGTTTAAAAGAAATGACACTTTTAGAAATTAAAGAATTAGTAGATGCAATGAAAGAGGAATTTGGTGTTGATCCAAGTAGTGTTGCAGTTGCTGCACCAGCTGCTGCTGGAGCTGCTGAAGCAGAAGGACCAAGCGTAGTTACTGTAACATTAGTAAACGCTGGAGCTGCTAAGATTAATGTAATCAAAGTAATTAAAGAAATTACAGGATTAGGATTAAAAGAGTCAAAAGATATAGCTGATAACGGTGGAGCTGTTAAAGAAAACATTTCAGTTGATGAAGCTAATGAAATTAAAGCTAAGCTTGAAGAAGCTGGAGCAGAAGTTGAAGTTAAGTAATTATTTAATTAGTGCTTGATTAAAGTCACATAAAGTTGTGACTTTTTTTGTGAGTAATTATGGATTTGATTTTATTAAAACTAAAACATGTAAAGTCAATTAAAACATTAGCAAAATTTCTTGCATAAAGTTAAAAAAAATAGTAAGATTAGCTTATGAAAGGAGTTAACTATATATATTCGTATGGTTAACTCCTTATTACGTGGGAGATAAAGATGAGTCAATATTTCGACAATGTTAATTTGAAAAGTAATATAACAAAATACAAAACAAGAATTTTCGACAAAGAATTTTGTTTTAATACAGATAACGGGGTATTTTCAAAAAGTAAATTGGATTTTGGAACTAGGTGTTTGCTAGAAACTTTACCCCTTGATGAAATATCTGGTGAGGTATTAGAAGTGGGATGCGGGTATGGTGTTATTCCTATAATACTTACAAGTGTTGATGAAAAAATAGTCAACTTTGATGCAGTTGATATAAATAAGAGAGCAATACATCTATCCGAAATGAATTTGAAAGAAAATAAAGCAGAAAAGATTAGGTTTTTTGAAAGCGATATATACTCTAATGTAAATAAAAAATATGATGTAATTATTACAAATCCGCCAATAAGGGCAGGAAAACAAGTAGTATATAATATAGTTATGAATGCAAAAGATTATTTAAATAAAGATGGTATGTTATTCATAGTTATCAATAAGGATCAAGGAGCTAAATCTTTGAAGTCTGATTTGGATAAAATCTATAATACTGAGGTATTAAAAAAAATTAAAGGTTTTTGGATAATTAAATGCATTTTACGTTGACAACTTGTTGCAAATGTGCTAATAATATAAATTGGCAACGTATTAGATTAAGTAAATATGTTCTTTGAGTAAATATATTGTATAGGGGTGAAATTAGTGGCTTATAAAATAATTAATTGTGGTGAACACCGTAAAAGAAGAAGCTTTTCAAAGATTAAAAATACTTTTGAACTAAAAGATTTACTAGAAATTCAGAAAAAATCATATCAATGGTTTATTGACACTGGCATAAAAGAAGTGTTTGATGAACTTTTCCCCGTAGAGAATTTTTCTGGAACATTATCACTAGAATTTGGTGATTATCATTTTGATGAACCAAGATATTCTATTAAACAAAGTAAGGATAGAGAGACAACTTTTGCAGCGCCTTTAAAAGTTGAAGTGCGTCTTTTTAATCATGAAACTGGAGAGGTAAAGGAACAAGAAATATTCTTGGGTGATATGCCTATTATGACAGACAGTGGTACTTTTGTAATTAATGGTGCAGAACGTGTTATTGTTTCTCAGTTAGTTAGATCACCAAGTGTATATTTTAGTAGAGAAATAGATAAAAATGGTAGACCTTCTATAACTTCTCAAATTATCCCAACAAGAGGTACTTGGTTGGAATTTGAGACAGATGCTAGAGATGTATTACATGTTAGAATAGATAGAACTAGAAAAGTTCCATTAACTACATTACTTAGAGCTTTTGGACTTTCTACTGATGAGCAAATTATTGATTTATTTGGTAAATCAGACTATTTAGATAATACTTTAGCAAAGGATTCTACTAGAAATACTGATGAAGCTTTAATTGAAATTTATGAAAAATTAAGACCAGGTGAGCCTGCTACATTAGATTCATCTAAAAACCAAATTATAACAAGATTTTTTGATGAATTTAGATATGATTTAGCTCGCGTTGGACGTTATAAATTTAATAGAAAATTAAACGTAACAGATAGACTATTGAATCAAAAATTAGCTGAGGATATAGTTGTTGATGGTAAAACAGTTGTAGAAAAAGGTACCCTTGTAACAAAAGATGTATTAGATATTTTAAAGCCTATTTTTGCAGATGGTTATGGAAAGAAAAAAGTAACAATAAATGAAGATCTAGATCAATATAATTATGTTCAAGTTGTTAAAATATATAATCCATCTAATCCAAAAGAAAAATTAAATGTTATAGGTAACGATCAAAGTATTGATGTTAAGCGTCTTACTATTTCTGATATATATGCGTCTGTATCATATTATTTAAATTTACTACAAGGTGTAGGACAATATGATGAGATAGACCATTTAGGAAATCGTAGAATAAGACAAGTTGGAGAACTTTTACAGAATCAATTTAGGATTGGTGTTTCAAGAATGGAAAGAGTTATTCGTGAAAGAATGACTACACAAGAAATGGAAGAAGTGACTCCAAAGACATTGATTAATATAAGACCAATAACAGCTGCTATGAAAGAATTCTTTGGAAGCAGCCAGTTATCTCAATTTATGGATCAAACAAACCCTATTGCTGAGTTAACAAACAAGAGACGTTTATCTGCATTGGGACCTGGTGGTCTTTCAAGAGATAGAGCTGGAATGGAAGTACGTGATGTTAATGCATCGCACTATGGACGAATTTGTCCAATTGAGTCTCCAGAAGGTCAAAATATAGGACTTATAACTTCATTAGCAAGCTACGCTAAGATTGATGAATATGGATTTATAATGACACCATATAGAAAAGTAAAAGATAAAGTATTAACAGATGAAGTTGAATATTTAACAGCAGATGAAGAGAACGATTTAATCATTTCGCTTGCAACTGTAAATGTTGATGACAATAATATGATTACAGATGAAACTGTTCCTGCAAGATTTAGGGGTGAAAACATCATTGTAAAACCAGATCAAGTTGATTATGTAGACGTATCACCTCAACAAGTTGTTGCAGTTACAACAAGTTGTATTCCATTCTTAGAGCATGATGATGCAACACGTGCATTGATGGGAGCAAACATGCAACGTCAATCGGTTCCACTTTTAAGAAGTGAAGCTCCACTTGTTGCTACTGGTGTTGAATATGTTGCAGCAAGAGATTCTGGCGCAGTTGTTTTATGTAAAGCAGATGGTGTTGTTGAATATGTTGATGCAAGAAAAATAGTTGTACAAAATAAAAATGGAAAAGATGAATATATTTTATCTAATTTCGAATTATCTAATGCAGGAACTTGTCAGCATCATAGACCAATTGTTAAAGTTGGCGAAAAAGTAAAAAGAGGTACAGTATTAGCTGATGGACCTTCTACAGATGAAGGAGAATTAGCTCTAGGTAAAAACGTTGTAGTAGCATTTATGACATTTAATGGATATAACTACGAAGACGCAGTAATATTGAATGAAAATTTAGTAAAAGATGATGTATATACAGGTATTCACTTAGAAGACTTTGAAATGCAATGCCGTGAAACTAAGCTTGGACCAGAAGAAATAACAAGGGATATTCCAAACGTTAGTGATGATGCAAGAAAGAATTTGGATGAGAATGGTATTGTAATAGTTGGTACTGAGGTAAAAGAAGGAGATATTCTTGTTGGAAAAGTAACTCCAAAAGGTATGGCCGAATTAACAAGCGAGGAAAAATTGTTACATGCAATCTTTGGTGAAAAGACTCGTGAGGTTAGAGATACATCATTACGTGTTCCACATGGTGGAGATGGTATTGTTCATGATATAAAGATTTTCTCTAGAAAAGAAAATGATGAATTACCTGCGGGTGTAAGTAAAGTAATTCGTGTTTACATAGCACAAAAGAGAAAAATACAAGTTGGAGATAAAATGGCTGGACGTCACGGAAACAAAGGTGTTATTTCGTTGATATTACCTGAAGAGGATATGCCATATTTACCTGATGGTACTCCAGTTGACATAATGCTTAACCCACAAGGTGTTCCATCACGTATGAATTTAGGACAAATTCTTGAATTGCATTTAGGTATGGCTGCTAAAAAATTAGGTGTACATGTTGCTACCCCTGTATTTGATGGTGCTAAAATAAAAGATATAGAAGACATGATGGCTGAGGCCGGAATGGACCCTGATGGAAAAACAGTTTTATATGATGGTAGAACTGGAGAACCATTTGATAACAGAATATCAGTTGGTGTAATGTATATGATTAAATTACATCATATGGTTGACGATAAATTGCATGCTCGTTCAACAGGTCCTTATTCATTAGTAACTCAACAGCCACTTGGTGGTAAGGCTCAATTTGGTGGTCAAAGATTTGGTGAAATGGAAGTTTGGGCATTATATGCATATGGTGCTGCTCATACTTTACAGGAAATATTGACTGTTAAATCAGATGATGTTATAGGTCGTGTTAAAGTATATGAGGCAATAGTTAAAGGTCAAGAAATTAACCAAGCTGGAGTTCCAGAAAGCTTTAGAGTTCTTATGAAAGAATTCCAAGCATTAGGTTTGGATATAAATATTATTAATGATAAAAATGAAGTTCTTGAATTAAAGACAATTGAAGAAGAAGAATATAAGGATGACTTTAAAGGTTCAATAGAAGAGGCTGAATTACCAATATCTGTTTCTGAACCGGATGAAGAGTATTTAGATTCTGAAGATGATGAAGAAGAACCTGATGATATAGAAGAAAACTTTGAAGATGTTTTTGAAAATGAATTTGAGGAAGGAGATGAAGAGTAATGATAGAAGTAAATAAATTTGAAGCTCTTAAAATAGGAATTGCATCTCCTGATAAAATTAGGCAATGGTCATATGGTGAAGTAAAAAAACCAGAAACAATAAATTATAGAACATTAAGACCTGAAAGAGATGGTTTGTTCTGTGAAAAAATATTCGGACCAACTAAAGATTTTGAATGTGCCTGCGGTAAATATAAAAGAGTTAGATATAAGAATATAGTATGTGATAGATGTGGTGTAGAAGTTACTCGTTCTAAAGTTAGACGTGAGAGAATGGGACATATAGAGTTAGCTTCTCCTGTTTCACACATCTGGTTCTTTAAAGGTGTACCATCAAGAATGGGATTAGTTCTTGATATGAGTCCAAGGGATTTGGAGGAAGTATTATATTTTGTCAGTTATGTTGTAATTGATAAAGGTATTGCACCACTAGAAAATAAGCAAACCCTATCTGAAAGAGAATACCGTCAATACTATGAAAAATATGGTGATGGTTTCAAAGTGGGTATGGGTGCAGAAGCTATTAAAGAGTTGCTAAAGAAAGTTGACTTAGATAAAGAAATAGCAGAAATCTCTAAAGAATTAGAAACTGCACAAGGTCAAAAAAGAACAAGATTAGTAAAAAGAATAGATGTATTAGATGCATTTAGAAAGTCTGGAAATCGTCCAGAATGGATGATATTGGATTGTATTCCTGTTATCCCTCCTGAATTAAGACCGATGATTCAGCTAGATGGTGGTAGATTTGCTACTAGTGATTTAAATGATTTATATAGACGTGTAATTAACCGTAATAATCGTTTAAAGAAACTAATTGATTTGAATGCACCTGGTATAATAATTCAAAATGAAAAGCGTATGTTACAAGAAGCTGTTGATGCATTATTTGACAATGGTAGACGTGGCAGAAGTGTTACAGGTGCTGGAAATCGTCCTCTTAAATCACTTTCTAGTATGTTAAAGGGTAAACAAGGACGTTTCCGTCAAAACTTATTAGGTAAACGTGTTGACTATTCTGGACGTAGTGTTATTGTTGTTGGACCAAGTTTAAAGATGTATCAATGTGGTATACCAAAAGAAATGGCATTGGAATTATTTAAACCCCATGTTATAAATGGATTGGTTTCTCGTGACTTAGCACACAATATTAAAGCTGCAAAAAGACTTATTGAAAATAGAGATCCTCAAGTTTGGGATGTTGTTGAAGATGTTATAAAAGAGCATCCAGTAATGTTAAACCGTGCACCTACACTTCATAGACTTGGTATTCAAGCATTTGAGCCGGTATTAATTGGTGGTAAGGCTATACGTCTTCATCCGTTAGTATGTCCTGCATTTAATGCAGACTTCGATGGTGACCAAATGGCTGTTCATGTACCATTATCAGAGGAAGCACAAGCAGAAGCAAGATTATTAATGCTTGGTGCAAACAATATATTATCACCAAAAAGTGGTGATCCAATTGTTACACCATCACAAGATATGGTAATTGGTAACTATTATTTAACAATGGAAAAAGCTGGACTTGAAGGAGAAGGAAGAGTATTTAAAGATTCTAATGAAGCCTTAATGGCATATGAAAGAAGAGAGATAACTCTTCACACAAGAATAGCAATACCAGTAGATTCATTTAAATATAAATTGTTTACTGAAACTCAAAAGGGTAAATATTTAGTGACTACTGTTGGTAAGTTAAAATTTAATGAAATATTACCAGATTCATTCCCATATGTAAATGAACCTACTTTGGATAATATTCAAAATATAACTCCAAATAAGTATTTCATTAATAAAGGTGAAAATATTCCAGAAAAAATTAAAGAAGCTCCATTAGTAAAACCATTCCCTAAGGGAATTTTGGAAAGTATAATTGCTCAAATATTTAAACGTTATAAAACTACTGAAACTTCAATCATGCTTGATAAATTAAAAGATTTAGGGTTTAAGTATTCTACTATAGCTGGTATAACTGTATCGATTAGTGATGTAGTAACAAGCGATAATAAGCAAGAGATAATTGCAGAATCTAAGAAAATAGTTGATAAGATTAATAAGCAATATCAAAGAGGTTTAATAACTAATGATGAAAGATTAGAAAAAGTTATTGAAACATGGCATTCTTGTAAGGATAAAGTACAAAAAGAATTAGAGGAAAAAGCTAATAAAGATTTAGATAATCCAATATTTATGATGATGCACTCAAAAGCTCGTGGTTCAATTTCGAACTTTACACAAATTGCAGGTATGCGTGGACTTATGTCTAAACCTAATGGTGATACTATTGAAATTCCAGTATTATCGTCATTTAAAGAAGGATTGTCAGTTTCTGAATTCTTCTTGTCTACACATAGTGCTCGTAAAGGTAGTGCAGATACAGCATTAAAAACTGCTGACTCAGGTTATTTAACAAGACGTCTTGTTGATGTATCACAAGATATAATTGTTAGAGAAGAGGATTGTGGAACAGAAAATGGTGTAGTTGTAAAAGCATTCATTAATGACAAAACAGGCGAAGTTATTGAAAAATTGTATGATCGTATTGTTGGAAGATATACAAATAAGAAGATAATCAATCCTGAAACAAAAGAAGTTATAGCTGATAAATTAGAATATATTACTGAAAGTATTGCTGACAAAATAATTGCAGCAGGAATAACTGAAGTTGAAATAAGAACAGCATTGACATGTAATACAGTAAATGGTGTATGTCAAAAATGTTATGGTAAAAACTTAGCTACTGGAAATATTGTTGAGATTGGTGAAGCAGTTGGTATAATGGCAGCTCAATCAATCGGTGAACCAGGAACACAGTTAACAATGAGAACATTCCATACAGGTGGAGTTGCTGGCGGAGAGGATATAACTCAAGGTCTTCCTCGTATACAAGAATTATTTGAATCAAGAATACCAAAAGGAAAAGCTACAATATCTGAAATTAATGGTAATGTTACTAACATAGAAGAAGATCATGGCAAGTACAGAATAAGTGTTGCCAATGATTTGGAAACTAAAGAACATGTTACAAACTATGGTGCTAAGCTAAGAGTTTCTGTAGGAGATAAAGTTTCTGCTGGTGATAAATTAACAGAGGGTGCTATCAGCCCTAAAGAATTATTAGCTGTTACAGATCCATTAACTACTCAAGAATATATTCTAAAAGAAGTTCAAGGAGTATACCGTGGACAAGGTGTTGATATTTCTGACAAACACGTTGAAATCATTGCTAGACGTATGATTTCTAAAATTAGAATTGTTGAATCTGGCGATACATTATTCTTACCAGGTAATTTGGTAAACTTTAGAGAATTTACAGATGTAAATAGAGATGCAATAATTAATGGAAAGAGACCTGCAACAGGTAGACCAATTCTATTAGGTATTACTAAAGCATCACTTGAAACTGATTCATTCTTATCAGCCGCATCATTCCAAGAAACAACTCGTATTTTAACAGATGCTGCAATAAGAGGAAAAGTTGATACTCTACAAGGATTAAAAGAAAACGTAATTATAGGTAAACTTATACCAGCTGGTACTGGAATTAAGGCTTATAAAAATGTGGATTATGATCTAACATCAGAGTTAGTTGATGGAGATCCAATTGACAAGCTAGAAGATCAATTGATGGAATAATAGTATTAAAGTGACCGTTATGGTCACTTTTTATGTTAAATGAAATATTGCTTTAGTTAGAATTTTATTGTAAAATTAAATTGGTGATTTATTATGAAATTAAATAATAAAGGATGGGGACTAAATGTATTTCTCACATTTATAGGTGTATTTTTAATAGCAATAATCTTAATTGCATATTTATCAAACAAATATGGATATTCTGGTGATGAATGTGATGAATCCAACCCTAGATGTCATATTGTTGATAATGAGAAAAAATAAAAACGATTTGTAAGAATATACAAACCGTTTTATAATGTATATAAACTGCTAGATCTTTTCTAGAGGCTTTTGTGAATTATTTTTGCTTTTTTAATAAATCTCTTATTTCTTCTAGAAGTATAACTTCATCTGATTTAACTGGTGCTGCTGCTGGCTTTTTTTCTTCTGCCTTTTTGCTTTTAAATATATTGTTTGAAATTTTGATGAATACGAAAATAAGGAAAGCAACAAGTAAAAAATCCACCACATTTTGTATAAATGAGCCATAATGAATTGGGACACCATTAATTTTAATCGCAAGTGATTTGAAATCGTGCCCTCCAATTACTAATCCCAATAATGGCATTAGTATATCATTAACTAATGAAGATACAATTTTACTAAAAGCACCACCAATAATTACACCAATAGCTAAATCAAATACATTACCTTTTTGTATAAATTTTTTAAATTCACCAAAAAAGCCATATACCTTTTCTTTACCTTTTTTAATATCTTTAGATATTTCATTTTTTTTGTTTGCCATAAATCCAC
>ULPT01045834.1_pt1 | contig 12224 bp, 9 predicted proteins | sample 1953751 | NCBI WGS metagenome assembly ULPT01 (sample SAMEA4835636, study PRJEB28245) | human gut metagenome | biome: gut microbiome; material: fecal sample | place: Denmark | collected 2008
ACGAATCAAATATTTTTGAAACGAGAAAAAAAGCTATTGTATATCCAATTATATATAGAATCGCCTCAAATACTTTAAATTTAAAATTTTGTGTTTTATTTAATTCATTCACTTAAGTTGCCTCCTACAAAACTTTTTTCAAGAATTTTCCTGTATAAGATTTGGTATTTTCAATTATTTTTTCTGGGGAACCAGTAGCGATTATTTCTCCACCCATATTTCCTCCTTCTGGACCAATATCTATAATATAGTCTGCACTCTTAATAAAGTCTAAGTTGTGTTCAATTACTATTACTGTATCATTATTATCTACTATTTTTTGGATAATTGCAAGTAATCTTTTTATATCTTCCATATGTAATCCCGTTGTAGGTTCATCCATTATAAATAATGTCTTTCCAGTAGGTTTCTTTTGAAGTTCTTTTGCTAGTTTTACCCTTGCTGCCTCTCCTCCTGATAATGTTGTTGCATTTTGCCCCAATTTTATATATCCAAGTCCTACATCTTCTAGAACTTGTAATTTATTTTTAATTTTTGGTATATTTTCAAAAAATTTCAATGCAGAATGAACTCTCATATTAAGAACATCAGCAATATTTTTTTCTTTATATCTTATGTTTAATGTTTCACTATTATATCTAGTTCCGTTACAAACTTCGCAAGGAATATATACATTTGGTAAAAAATGCATTTCTATTTTTTTTACACCATCACCTCTGCAGGCTTCGCATCTTCCACCTTTTACATTAAATGAGAATCTTTCTTTTCCAAAACCTAGCATTTTTGCTTCTTTGGTATTAGTAAACAAATCCCTTATATCATCAAATACTCCTGTATATGTTGCCGGATTGCTTCTTGGAGTCCTGCCTATAGGATTTTGTGTTATTTCAACTAATTTGTCTATATTTTCTAAACCCTTTATTTTTTTATACTTGCCCGGCTTATCTTTGGATTTATATAAATTTTGGCTAACAGCTTTAGAAAGTATTTGCATTATTAAACTTGATTTTCCACTTCCACTTACACCAGTTACACAAGTAAAAGTTCCTAATGGTATTTTAACATTAACGTTTTTTAAGTTATTTTCACTTGCTCCCAACACTTCTATTGTTTTTCCAGTTCCTTTTCTTCTAGTTTTTGGAACATCAATACATTTTTTTCCACTCAAATATTGTCCTGTTATACTATTTTCATTTTTCATAACTTCCTGTGGAGTTCCTGCCGCCATTATTCTTCCACCATTATCACCAGCACCAGGGCCTACATCAACTAAATAATCAGCTGCTAACATTGTATCTGTATCATGCTCCACAACTATTAAGGTATTACCTAAATCTCTCATTTCAAGCAAAGAGTTAATTAGTCTTTCATTATCTCTCTGATGCAAACCAATACTAGGCTCATCTAGAACATAAAGCACTCCTGTTAGTCTTGAGCCAATTTGTGTTGCAAGTCTAATTCTTTGTGATTCACCGCCCGACAAAGTAGATGCTGTTCTGCTCAAAGTCAAATATTCAAGTCCAACATTTAATAAAAATTTCAATCTATTCTTAATTTCTTCTATCAATAGCTTTGCAATTTCGTATTGTTCCTTGCTAAGAGCCAATTCACACATAAATTCATATAATTTTTTTACACTCAAGCAAGTTACTTCATATATGTTCTTTCCATTTATTAATACCGATAAAACTTCATCCCTCAACCTTGAACCATGACAAGCTTCGCAAGTTGTCTCAATCATATATCTTTCTAGCCACTCTCTAATCCATGTGCTAGTAGTTTCCATATATCTTCTTTGTAAATTGTTTATTATACCCTCATAAAAATCTTTTTGGTTGTAAACATTTCCACTCTTTGTTGTGTAATTAAAATGTATTATTTCAGGGCTTCCATATAAAACAATACTTTCCTCTTTTTTTGTCATTTTTTTGAAAGGCTTATCCATATCTATATTATAGTGTTCACATACACACTTTAATCTCTTGTAGTAAATACCACCTTGATCATCGCTTAATGTCACAATTGCGCCTTCATTTATTGACAATTCTTTATTTGGTATAACTAAATCTTTATCAATTGTTAAGTTGACTCCAAGCCCCTTACATTCTTCGCATGCACCATATGGCGCATTAAAGCTAAACATTCTAGGCTCTAATTCAGGTAATGAAAAATTACAATAAGGACAAGCAAATGATTCTGAAAACAATATTTCTTTATTGCCAACCACATCAATTACTACTTTTCCATTAGCAAGTTTTGTAGCTGATTCTATAGCTTCAAACAATCGAGATCTTACACCATCTTTTATTATAAGCCTATCTATCACTACATCTATATCATCTTTTATATTTTTATCCAACTCAATGTTTTCTGATAAATCTCTATTTTCACCATTTACTCTTACTCTTACATATCCATCTTTTCTTAATTTATCAAGCAACTCCTTGTGTTCACCTTTTTCTCCATGAACAACAGGCGCCATTATTATTAACCTAGTACCCTCCGGATATTCTAATACTTTATTTGTCATTTCTTCAACACTTTGCGAAGATATTGGAATATTATGTTCCGGACAATAAGGTGTCCCTACTCTTGCATATAATAATCTTAAATAATCGTATATTTCAGTTACCGTTCCTACTGTAGATCTTGGATTTTTACTGGTGGTTTTTTGATCAATGCTTATAGCAGGAGAAAGACCCTCAATTGAATCAACATCTGGCTTTTCACTTCCACCTAAAAACTGTCTAGCATATGAGCTTAGACTTTCTACATATCTTCTTTGACCTTCTGCATATATCGTATCAAAAGCAAGCGAAGATTTTCCACTTCCACTTACACCAGTCATTACAATAAGTTTGTTTTTAGGTAACGTTAAATCTATGTTTTTTAAATTATTCTCTCTAGCACCCTTAATTACTATGTTTTCCATTTTTTTTCACCTTTTGTTTTGGAGATTCATTAGGTTGATAAAGCTCAATATATCTTGAAATTATATTACTTATATTTGAAAATTTCTTTTTATCCTCCTCTGATAGGGAAAACGTTTTTAAAAATTTTGCTATTTCCAATTCATTTGGCATATCATTTATCATGTAATTAATTACTTCGTCATACGAATAAATTTTTTCTATTTTACATTCATGTGATAATTTCATATTATAGTAGCCATAATATTCACTGTCCTCTAATAATTCATAGTTTGAATAGGAAACCATTGCTACTGTTTTTTCTGAATCTATTCTACACTGTTTTAAAGAATCAGGTATTGTTGAATATACAATTAAATCGTTTTTAATTATATCACCAACTTTTACATCCGAATCTTCAAAAGTTACATATCCTAGCATTTTTTTCATATTATTACCTCCTAAGTAGTTATATATTATACCACTAATCCTTGTTTGTATCAACTTGAGTTTTTAATTCAAATATTATATCTCTTAATTCCATAGCTCTTTCAAAATCCAATTCTTTTGCAGCCCTTTTCATTTCTTGTTCTAATTCTTCAATGCTTAAATCCTTGTTTTTATTATCATCTTTTGACGCATTTTTCTTAACAGTTGTATCTTCGTTACTTATACTGTCTTTTATTTCTTTTATTATTGTTTTTGGAACAATGTCATGTTCTTTATTATATTCTTCTTGAATTTGCCTACGCCTTTTCGTTTCTTCAATTGCAAGTCTCATTGAATCTGTTATTTTATCCGCATACATTATGCATTTACCATTTGCATTTCTAGCACATCTTCCTATTGTTTGTATTAAGCTTCTTTCACTTCTTAAAAAGCCTTCCTTATCAGCATCTAAAATTGCAATTAAACTAACTTCTGGTATATCAATTCCTTCTCGAAGTAAATTTATTCCAACAATACAGTCATATTTTCCTAGTCTTAAATCTCTTATTATATTCATTCTTTCTAATGTTTTTACTTCACTATGTAAATAGGCAACCTTTATATCAACGTTTTTTAAATAATTTGTTAATTCTTCTGACATTTTAATAGTTAATGTTGTAATAAGCACTCTTTCGTTTTTTTCAATTCTACTCCTAATTTCCCCTATTAGATCATCTATTTGTCCTGCTATTTTTCTTACTTCTATAATCGGATCTAAAAGCCCTGTTGGTCTAATAATTTGCTCAATATATTGATTATCTACCTTAGAAAGTTCATAATCACCTGGTGTAGCAGAAATATATATTACTTGGTTTATTTTTTTTTCAAATTCATCAAACTTAAGTGGCCTGTTATCAAGTGCACTAGGTAGGCGAAATCCATATTCAACAAGATTCATTTTTCTAGCTCTATCACCATTATACATGCCTCTTACTTGAGGAATGGTTACATGTGACTCATCAACAACCAATAAATAATCCTCCCCAAAGAAGTCCATAAGTGTTGTTGGTGTCTCTCCTTCTCCTCTTAAGGCTAAGTGTCTTGAATAATTTTCTATGCCGCTACAAAATCCAGTTTGTTCTAGCATTTCTAAATCATAATTTGTTCTTTGTTCTATTCTTTGGGCTTCAAGTAATTTGTTTTCTGATTTTAATTGCTTTATTCTATCATCTAACTCTAATCTTATTCTTTTAATTGCTTCTAATAATTTTGAATCACTGGTTACAAAATGGCTGGCTGGAAATATTGTAATTGTTTTTTTGTTTTTTATAATTGCACCTGTTAGAGTATCAATTGTGCTTATTTTTTCTATTTCATCACCAAAAAATTCTATTCTTAATCCATGAGTTCGTTCACTTGCTGGAATTATTTCTAACACATCGCCCCTAACTCTAAATGTTCCTCTCTTAAAATCATAATCATTTCTCTCATAAAGCATTTCAACGAGTTTTTCTAAAACTAAATTTCTATCAATTGATTGTCCAATCGATAATGTTAGCATCTTATTTTTATATTCTTCTACTTCACCTATACCATATATACATGAAACACTAGCAACAACAATTGTATCTTTATACGACAATAAGCTACTGGTAGCAGAATGTCTTAATTCATCTATTTCATCATTAATTGATGAGTCTTTCTCAATATAAGTATCTGTAGATGGTACATAGGCTTCTGGTTGATAATAATCGTAATATGAAACAAAGTATTCAACATGATTTTCTGGAAACAACTCTTTAAGTTCACTATAAAGTTGTCCAGCAAGAGTTTTATTATGTGCCAAAACTAAAGTTGGTTTATTAACATTAGCAATAACATTTGCAATTGTAAAAGTTTTCCCAGTACCTGTTGCACCCAACAAAACCTGTTCTTTTTTACCGTTTTCTATTCCGTTAACCAATTTTTCTATTGCTTGTGGTTGATCACCACTTGGTTTATACTTTGATACAATTTTAAACATCTTATCACTTCCAATCGATATTTTATCATCCTTTATATTATAAAACAATAACACATATTTAAATCACATATTATAAAACTTAAAATACTTTTCTACAAGAATATATCACGCAAACATTTGTTTGTCAATGCTATATGCAGGCAAAAGAAAAAGGTATTAATATCAATATTTATTAATACCATTAAATTCTATTATCTAGAGCTCCAACTACCTCTTGGGAAGTTTATCACACTTCTAGGACCTTTATATCCATTCTTTACTAATTTAGTAACATAACTATAGTAAGAACTCCAAGTTCCACATTTATTATCTCTAAACATTCTACATGGAATTAATTCAAAATGTAAATGTGTACCTGCGTTTGGATTTGATGCTGTTGGTCTTGGTAAAACATAACCTGTATTACCCATATTACCAATATGTTGTTCAGATGTAACGTATTTTCCAACGTACATATTTGGAGCATATGAACTTAAGTGTGCATAAGTAGATGTATACCATATCTTTTTTGTTGAATCATAATGTTCCAAAGTAATAACTAATGCTCCATAGTAATCTGTATATTTTGATATTACTGTACCATTTGCAACAGGATAGATTTTTTCATTTTTTCCATATCTACTAGTGATATCTAATCCACGATGAACCTTACCCCATCTATTGCCAAATTCACTTGTTATATATCCGTGAGTTGTTGGTCTTCTAAAAATACCAGCAGGACCACTAACGGCACAATCTACCCCTAATACATCTGATGTTTTACAACCTAATTTTTTATAACTTGCAACAAGCTCCTCATATATTTTTAATTGCTTTTTAGCATCTATACCATTTTCTTCATATACATTTTTTTCTTCACCTAATGAAGAAACTTTCTTTTCTAGAGAAACTTTTCTTTCAGCTAATTCTTTTCTCTTTTTTTTGATTTCTTCTTCTCTTTTATTATTTCTGTCTATCATTTCCTCTAATTCTTTAGTTATATCTTGATTATACTCAGTCATTTGTTGAACAATAGACATTCTGTATATAAAGTCGGTTATATTATCTGCGCCGAATGCATACTCAAGATATGCATTTTCTCCATTAGCGACTTGTAAATAAGCAAAAAACTCTTTAGTTTGTAAACTCTTTTCTTTTATTTCTTCTTTACCTTTTTCTATTTCTTCGATTAAGTTTTCTATTTCCTCTTCTAATTTAATATTTTCATTAATTATTCTATTAATTTCATTTTTTGTTGATTGGATTTGCTGTTCCGTAAGTTTAACTGATTTTTGTGCTTTTTCATAATCGCTTTTATATTTTCTAACTTTTGCTTCATATTCACCCAATGTTATTGCTTGTACATCAATAGGTAAAACAATTAGAGTTAGTAGAAAAATTACAAAAAATTTTATATTTCTCTTCATTATACTTTCAAATACTTCCTTACTGCTCTTGCACTTCCAATCATTCCAACAATTATACCTAATACAAGTACAGCAAATGAAACTTGATATATATAAGGAGTTGGCTTGATTAACTTAATTAGTGGAGAAAATATTTGACCTTCAAAGTGATTATACAATGCAAGATATCCATATATACTAACAATCATCGGTACTATAGAACCTATTGCACCAATTAGCATTCCTTCAACAACAAATGGTGTCTTTATTGAAAAGTTTGAAGCCCCAACTAATCTCATGATTGAAATCTCACGTTTTCTAGAAAAAATTGTAAGTTTTATTGTATTCATTATTAGAAAAACTGTAACTATAACTAATGTAAGTACAAGCACTATAGATATTTTTTGTATTAACGAAAATGCACTAACTAACTTCTCTACCATGCCTTCTCCATAATCAACAATCTCTACATTCTCTAGATCCTTAATTTGTGCTGCAGTATTTTTTATCTTCGTTATATCTTTAACTTTTATCAAATAACTATCCCTTAGTGGATTTTGATCTTCATCCCATTCTTCCATAGTACTTTTAAAGAAATCAGATTCTTTCATCATTTCTTTTTTACTCTGCTCTTTTGATTTAAATTCTTTTGTAGCAATATTATCGATTGCACTTAATTCTTTTTCTATAGTTTCTATACCTTTGTCAGTCACTTTTTTGTTTAAAAATGCAACTATTGTTACGTCTTTTTCAATTAATGTAGTAAAATTATTCACATTTGTAGTTGCTACAAGCGATGCAGCAACAACTATTAAAGTAATACTAATACAAGATATAGAAGCAATAGACAAGGAAAAGTTTCTAATAACGCTTTTAAATGCATCTCTAATACTTCTACCAAACACTCTAAACAGCTTCATTATCATACTTTCCTTTCTCATAGTCTCTTACTAAACGCCCATCTTTTAATACGAGCACACGTTTTTTTAATTTGTTAACAATTTCCTTATCATGAGTTGCCATTATTATTGTTGTTCCAATTGTCTTATTAATATCATCTAAAACCTTTACTATTTCCATACTTCTTTCTGGATCAAGATTTCCAGTAGGTTCGTCGCATATTAATAATTTTGGATTGTTTACTATTGCTCTAGCAATTGCCACACGTTGTTGTTCTCCACCTGATAATTGATCTGGGTAGTTTCTTGTCTTTGCCTTTAAGCCTACCAACTCTATTGCCTTTAGTGTTTTTTTCTTTATATCTGCTCTTTTCTCTCCGATTACTTCTAATGTAAATGCAACATTCTCATATACAGTTAATTTTGGCAACAATCTATAATCTTGAAAAACAATCCCCAATTTTCTTCTTAATTTATATACTTTACTATTTCTTAGTTTTGCTACATTTATTCCACCAAGATATATTTCACCAGATGTTGGCTTTTCTTCTCTATATAACATTTTTATAAAAGTTGATTTACCACTTCCGGAACCACCTATTACAAAAATAAAATCACCTTTTTTTATTTTTACATTTAAATCATATATAGCCGTCACACCATTTTTATATCTTTTATTAACATTTTTTATATTTATTAATTCCATTGCACACCACCTTACACTGCTATAATTATATCACACAATTCGACTATTTTCCACCATATACTTGATATGAATCCGTTACTAAAAAGAATGCTTTACTGTCTATGCTACGAATTGCTTCTTTTAGTCTAAAATAATTCCTGTTTGTAACCGCCGTCATAATAACCGTTTTATTTTTATATCCAGTAATTCCTCTAACTGAAAAAGTAGTACACCCGGAACCAATTTCCTTGGTAATATAATCTTTAACCTTTTGATCTTCTGTAGTAATGATTTGAAACATTTTTTGCCGAGATGTCCCTACAATAATTTTATCTATAATTATTTTATTAGCCATTAAAAACACAATTGCATAAACAATAGATCTAGTTCCAAATATGAAACCACCTGCAATAACAATTAATAAATTAATCATATAATTAAAGCCGCTAATTGATCTTTTATGCTTTTTTGCAATTATTTGTGATAATAATATAATTCCTCCCTGACTCATGCTATATTTGCATATAATTCCTGAAACCACTCCTGAAATTAATCCAGAAAATACAACAATTATAAATATATCCGCTGATCTTATCTCAATAAATCTAGATGCATTTGCTGTTATGCTAACAAAAAGCGGATATATAAGCGATGCATATGCTGCACTTATAAATTGTTCATATTGTTTATTTAATAATGTAATCAATAATATTAATGAAGACAATACCAATATTGAAATTGAAGGATTAATATCAAATAGTTGTTCAAATATTATCGATATACCATTTGTTCCACCTGATACTGTTTTTGTAGTATTTATAAACATATTAAAATTTATAGCAGAAATTAACATCAAAAATGTTATAACTGAATATTTATAAAACGTATATCCCGTTATTTTTGCCTTCATTTTATTCACCACCATAAACTTCATAAGCATCGGTTGCCACAAAGAATGCAGTTGGATCTATATTATGAATTCCTTCTTTTAGTTTAAAATATTCTTTTGTAGGTATTACACAAAATAAAACCTTTTGTTTTGCTTTAGTAAATCCACCTTTTGCATCAAATGTAGTAACTCCATGATTTAATTCTTTTAAAATATACTCTCTTATTTTTTCTTCCTCTTCTGCTATTATATAAAATGCCTTTGAGTCAGATATTCCCAATAGTACTCTATCAGTTAATATACTAATAATATATAAAACAACTAAAGCATACATAAGCTTTGTAATACCAAACACAAATACTCCTGCAATTACAATTAATCCATCTGATAACATCAAGGCATTTCCTATACTAACTTTAAAATATTTAGAAATAATCTGATTCAATATATCAGTACCACCCGTTGTAAATCCCGCTTTAAATACAAATCCGGCACCAACACCATATAAAACACCACCAAATAAGGCACTCAAAAACATTTCTGATTCTGTTAAATTTAAATACATTGGAATGTTTGAGGTTAACTTAACAAAAATTGGAAATAATAATGTACCTAAAATTGACCCTTTTGTTTTTTCTAACCCTAATGCAAAAAAGCTTACTATTAACAAAAGTATAGATGAGATAAATATAAATATAGAAGGCTCCCATCCAAGAAGCTTTTTAAATATTATTGACAAACCACTTACTCCGCCAAAAACAATATCCTTCGGTAATAAAAATGCATTAAACGCAACAGAGATTAAAACAAGACCAAGGATTAAATATAAATATCTCTTTATTCTAGTTTTTCTATATATACTTTTATTTATCGCTTCTATATCGACACCTTTTTTCATAAAATCAAACATTTTTTTCCCTCCATATATTACTTTCTATAAATTCATCAATTTCTCCATCTAAAACCTTTGAAACATTACTTGTTTCTATATTTGTTCTATGATCCTTTACCATCGAATATGGATGCATAACATAACTTCTTATTTGTGATCCAAATTCAATATTTTTTTGTTCTCCTTTTAAGTCATTAATATCTTTGCTATTTTTTTCTTCCTGTAAAATTAAAAGCTTACTTTTTAGCATTTCTAGTGCTCTCTCTTTATTTTGAATTTGACTTCTTTGGCTTTGGCACGTAACAACTATTTTAGTTGGAAGATGTGTTATTCTAACTGCAGAATCAGTTGTGTTTACATGTTGTCCACCAGCTCCACTCGATCTATAAACATCAATTTTTAAATCTTTTTCATTAATTTGTATTTTTAAATTAGTATTATCTATTTCAGGTATTACATCAACCGAAGCAAAAGACGTATGTCTCCTATTATTAGAATCAAATGGTGATAATCTAACTAATCTATGAATACCTTTTTCATTTTTTAAATACCCATAAGCATTTTTTCCTTTTACAAGTATTGATATGCTTTTTATACCAGTTTCCTCTCCAAATTGTTGATCAAGAATTTCTAGTTTATACTTTTTTCTCTCACACCATCTACTATACATTCTATATAACATCATTGCCCAGTCACAAGCCTCAGTTCCACCCGCACCAGAATGAATTTCCAATATACAATTTGATGCATCATATTTTCCACTCAACATTGCTGTGATTTCAATTTTTTTTATTTCCTTTTTTAAGTTAATTATGTTTGTTTCTGCTTCAGATGTTAAATCCTTATCATAACTTGATTTTAATAATTCTATTAATTCCCTAAGATCACTCAACTTTTGGCTTATTATATCAAAATCACTTATATCGGATTTTAGCAAAGATAATCTAGCAATTCTCTCGTCAGCTTTATCTTTATCATTCCAAAAATCCTGATTTGACATCTCTTCTTCTATAACTTTTGCTTCTTCTTTTTTGCCATTAATGTCAAAGTAACCTCCTTAACTTTTCAACTTCTTCAAGTTCCTCATTTAATAATTTTTCTATATCAATTAGTTCCATACAAATTACTCCTCTATTTTATTATAACATAAAAAACTATAGAAACCATATACTCAGATGGCTTCTATAGTTATTTTTTTTGATTTTTTCAAAATTTCATCAATTATTATGTTATATATTTTATTTTTAATTACCATTTCAACTCTTCTGGCACCAAAGTCTTCATATTTAGATTCATCAACTATTTGATTTATCACTTCGTTTGAAATACTTATTGATTTATTATCAAGTCCAAAATATTGTTTTGTCTTTTCAATTTCATTGGATATAATTCTTCTAATTGATTTTTCACTCAATTTGTCAAATACAAAAATTTGGTTTATTCTGTTTATCATTTCCATGCCAAGTACATTCCTTACTTCTTTTATTATATTCTCCTTATTTTCGTTATTAAATCCAACGAAATTTTTGTTATAACCAATATTTGATGTCATTATTATTATATTATTATCTAGTCTTATCTCCTCATTATTTGAATTTTTAATTCTACCTTCATCCAAACACTGTAAGAACAAGTTTATTACACTAGGATGCCCCTTTTCTATTTCATCAAGTAATATTATTGAATTTTGATTGATTTTTATTTTATCTAGAATAGTATCTTTATTAGAATAACCAACATACCCTGGAGGAGATCCAATTATTTTACTTATTGAATGTTCTTCTTTATATTCGCTCATATCAAGTCTAATTATATTATCTTCTGATGTTAGCAGTTTATTTAATTCCTTTGCAAGAAGAGTTTTGCCAACTCCTGTCGGCCCTACAAATAAATATGAAACTGGCTTTGATGTATTTTTGTAGCCTAATTTTATCCTTTTTATATCTTTTGATAACTGTTTTATTATATTATCCTGACCAACAACTTTTGACTTTAAATGTGATTCAATTTTATTTAGTTCTTTTAAATCTTCTGCTATTACTTCATATATTGGTATTTTAGTTTTAGACTTTATAACCTCAGCAATCGTTTCAAGAGTAACTATTTTTTTATT
>ULPT01007126.1_pt1 | contig 12213 bp, 7 predicted proteins | sample 1953751 | NCBI WGS metagenome assembly ULPT01 (sample SAMEA4835636, study PRJEB28245) | human gut metagenome | biome: gut microbiome; material: fecal sample | place: Denmark | collected 2008
TCTGACCGTGAACCTCAGCAGCAGTTCGGGCGACGAACTCACGGAATTTGTTCTGACGGAAACAGGACCCTATACAGGAGTCTTTGAAGGGATTGTAAAGACCGGGATTCCGTATCCCAATGCTAAGGCGTCCGATCAGATGGAAAGTGTGGATGTCAACGCCGTGATCAATTCCCGGAAGACCGGGACCTGGAAGAGCCTTTCGGACGGACAGAAGCCGAAATGGATCGAAGTCGATACCATGACGTCCTCCAACTTCAAGGAGATTGAAATCGGTCTTCCGGATCCGAAGACGATCAAATCCTTCACTCTGACGGCGTCCCTGGACAAGGAAAACGACATTGTCTGCACCTATCCGCAGAATTCAAAAGAAAAGAACAACGGCGGACTGACAGTGAACATTCTTGGCGGAGCGGAAGCGCGTCTTGATGTCATCCGCAGGCGTTTCCTTCATGCCCGCCCGACGGAATTCTGGATCAAGGAATCGGTATTCAAGCGCGAGTTCACCAACCAGAACAAGGGACGCGACGGCTGGTTCATTTATGATATCAGCGGTCCGTTCTGGCTTGAGGAGAACGAGGAAATCGAATTCAAGTTCCTGCAGGAGCCGCAGCAGAATCAGGAGGCGTATCTTCTGATCGACAACAAACTGGTTATCGGAGGGACAATGAACGAGGCGGGTCTCTCCACCACCCGGACTCTGTTCCTGACGAAGGGACTGCACCAGCTCCAGGTTTTCGGAAGGGGATACTCAAAGGATACCCAGGTGATAGTCGGCATGGCGCAGAAGGGCGGAGATTATCAGCCGCTTCCCGAAGACTGGTTCAATCCGGAAAAATATCCGAGTTTTGCAGAAGCTCTGAAGCCGAAGGGAAAAGTCACGGAAATCAAGGACGGTTTCCGGATCGTTCTCGACGAGCCCGCTCGTTACCGGAAACTCAGATGGACCTTTGACGATTTCTCAGGCAGCCAGGTGGAAGTTTCCCGCATCTCCGCAAAGGATGACAAGGGCAACAGCATTCTGCCTGTGGAAAACGATCTGAGCACCGGCAAGACGAACGACATTCTCGAAATCGCCGCCGATGATAAAATCACCATCACCTACAAGGACGAAAAGAATCTGGATGAAAACAAGTCCATTCTTTCCGAAACGCTTTCGTCTTCGTTCCACAACGCGGACATCGGCATGTTCTATGAGGAAATCCGGATGACGGAGGAAGGATATCCGGTATCGACCCTGGTGAAGGCGAAACGCGTGCAGAAGGGGGATTCGGTGATTGTGAGAGTCCAGGACTTCGACGAGGATACCTCTGAAGAATCTCAGACCGTGCCCGTGGAAATATCCACCACCTCCGGCGAGAAACTCAAGCTGGAACTTCTGGAAACGAAAATGGGCGGCGTCTTCAGCCAGGTCTTCAAGGTGGGCGACAAGACCGGGAACGGAGTCATCAAGGTCCAGCCCGGCGACACCATCACCGCGCGTTATCTGGACAAGGAAAACAATTCTCCCGGCATTCCGATTTTCCGTGAATACATGATTTCCGGGATTGAAGGCACGAAGCCTGTACTTACTGTTTTCAAGACGAAAATCAATATGATTGAAGACAAGAGTCCCGCAGCCCGTGCGAAAATTCAGCTGATGAAGGACCGCGGAGACAAACGTGAAGACATCAAGATCTACAAGGAAGATATCCTTGCAACCCCCATGAGGCTCCCGAAGAATGCTCCGAAGGATACGCCCGTGATTGTGAACAGCAAGGCCCCGCTTCTGATGGAGCTTTCCTATCCGGAAGTGGCGAAGCACTGGAACAGCAAGGCAGAAATTCTGGTGCTGACGGATACGGAGATCAATGCGGCGAATGCGGAGGGGCGTCAACCCAAGCCGCTGATTGTGAGTGCTCCCCTGGAGAGTTTGAGCTCTCTGGCCCGGAAGAAAGGGTATCCTGTGACTTTGGAAACGGGAGCTTCCATGTCTCCGGACAATATTCTCGACATGGGGATATTTGCCGCCGTCGTCCGGCTTCAGCTCGGTTCCGCTGGCGACGAACTGAACGACGTGGTCTCCTCCAATGAGACCTTCAATCTGCTGAATGCCGATTTCCGGACAGATGACTCCGCCTTCAAGGTTCCGACCGTGATCGTTTCAGGGTCGGATACCATTACGGTGTCTGTGAACGACAAATCCGGACAAGAGCTCGTCCGGCAGATAGTGAAACTCAGATCCGATGGAGAGATCGGACTTTATGACAAGAACTTCCTGACGCTTTCCGATTCAGTGCACATCGGACAGAATTTCTATGTCCGTGTGTATGATCCGGACCGCGACGTGTCGAATGATCTCGACTCCGTGAAGGTGAACGTTGTTTCGGAAGCGGGTGACAAACTGGTCATGACTCTTTCGGAAACGCTGCCGCATTCCGGAATCTTCACCGGAGTCTTGAAAACGGAATATATGCCGAAACCGGATGCGGAAGGCAAAGTGCCGCCGAAGACGGAGGAGAATATCCTGAGAACGGTGTTCGGCGATACTGTGACCTTCACCTACACGGATGAACTGCCTCTGGACGGAGACAAGCCCGTGGATATGACGGCAACAGGGAAAGTCGTCATCGGATCCGACGGAGAGGTTTCGACCTTCACGAAGAAGTTCAAGGATCCTGATATGGCTGTGAAGACCAACTTCCTCATGGCGGAAGCGTTGTTTGAAATGGCGAAGAGCCATCGGGCGATGAAGAAGGATGATCTTGCGAGAGAAGAAATTGCCCGCGGGAAGAGGATTCTCGAGGAAGCACTTCGCGATTATCCGAACACGTCCCTGAAAGCGCAGGGGGAATTCCTCCTGGCGAATCTTGCACAGCAGCTGGAGAATTACCAGGAGGCGATCGGCCGTTATTCCGTGGTGATCAGCACTTGGCCGGAAAGCGAATATGCGATTAAGAGCCAGTTCCAGAAGGCACAGTGTCTTGAGAAAATGGGGCAGGGGCTTCAGGCTTGCGAAGAGTATGTGAAACTGACGTATCTGTATCCGGACAGTTCCCTGGCTCCGGATGCGAAGATCCGTCTCGGCAACTACTATTACAAGAACAAGAACTTTAAGTCGGCCTCGACCATATTCCGGAAGTTCACGGAAAATCATCCGGATCATCCTCTTGCCGCGAAGAGCCTTTTCCTGGCGGGGAATGCGGAACTCAGGAATCAGCTTGCGATTGAGAAACTGAGCAAAGAGAATAATCAGACCTATAATCCGGATTACACGGACGCTATCAAGATCTTTACGGAACTGGTTGACAAGTTCCAGGATGACAAGGATCTCCGTGCGGAAGCCATGTACTGGCTCGGAGATTCCTACTTCAAGACCAAGACCGTGGAAGGCCAGGAAAAGAGCTATCAGATCTTCAAACGGCTCACCTGGGACTATCCCGAAACGAAATGGGCGAAAATTGTCCGTGGCCGTCTGGCGGAACAGCCTTCGCGCTAATTCCGGCGCCTGAGACCGAATTAAGCGATGCAGAGAGAGATAAGAAAGGAAAACGATGAGACGTTGTGTATGGCAAGTTTCTTTGACTGCGCTGCTGATCTTCTGCGCTTCCGCGATTGCGGAGGCGCAGGATTACTGGCGCGTGGTGAAAGACACTCAGATCAAGGAAATGAATACTTTTGAACGGGCGCAGTATCTAAAGGCCCTGAAGCTGCTGAACGAGCGTCAGTACCGTGCGGCGGCATCGGAATTTGAACGCTTTCTGATTCAGTTCCGGGATTCGCAGAATTCCATTCCCTACATGATTTTCATGCGGGCCTATTCCCTGCATCTGGCCAAGGATCGGAACAAGGCGATCAGCGTTTACAATGAGGTGCTTGACTTTTATCCGGATGTCATTGACGCTGCTGCCCCGGCTCTGTACTACCGCGGCATGGCTTACTTCGACAACGGAGATTACGCCAAAGGTATGCAGAGCATGAAGGAACTGGTGGATGATGAGGATTACCGGACGGAACCCGTGGCGGCAAACGCTTCCATCCGTCTGGTGGAAAATCACTGGAAGAACAAGGAATTTGACCGGGCCTCCAGATATCTTCAGCAGATCAACCGCGATTTCCGCGAAACGGCCCCCCAGTCGGCAAACAATGCCCGGAATCTTTACGGAGCTTACTGTCTCTCCACCGGGAAAGGGCAGGATTATGCCAGATGGTATCTGGATGCTTATCGGGCAGAGGCGGAAAAAGAGAAGAAATCCCCTGCGGAACAGCAGGTTGCGATGGTGCAGTCCCTGTATGACATCCTGATGCGGAGCTGGTGGACGTATTTTCAGAATGATATGCTCCGGAAATATCGCGGAGGGACGCGCGGAGTCGACCCTGCCGCTGAACTCTGGAAAGTCATGAAGGAATATCGGAACGCTTATATGAATGCGAAAAAGGAATGGACGTATTACATTTCCGCGCTCCGGCTTCTGGCAGGGAGAGGGAATATCATCAAAGCGTCCGAATTTGAAAAGCTGGTTCAGGAGGCCATTTCCTGTATTGCGAAGACTCCGGATGACGATAAGAACAAGGACCGTCAGCAGAACCGTTACAAGGAGATGACGAACCTTCTCATAGACGGGAACCGTCTGCTGGATGCGACTGTGGCGAATTCCCGGATCTCCGACAAGCAGACAGTTGCCTGGAACGGCTATCGGATCCTGGAAAAACAGGAGAAGTGGAACGACGCGATCAAACATCTGGAGACTTCGTCCGACGCCTTCAAATCCGATGCAGCTTTTGTGAAGAAGTGCAACTGGGCAAAGGCTTCCATTCTGAAGGACCGCCTGAAGAAGTATGACGATGCGATCAAACTTTACCGTGAGATATCGGAGCCGCCCGGAACCTTGTGGGCGATTGCCGAATGCCAGCAGCGGAAGGGCGATCTTTCCTCTGCGCTGAAAACACTCATCGAAGTGGAGAACGCTTTCCCGAACGACGGCCCTGAAGCCGCGTGGCGGCGGGCGCAGTATCAGGAATGGGCGAAAAATTCGGAAATGGCAATCAAGGAAGCCCGTTACATTCTGAAGAAGTATCCGAGGTCTTCGCAGTCATCCGCTGCCCACCAGATGCTGGAACGCTATGGAATTGACACGGGCGGAGCCGTTGCCGACTGAGCCTGATTTTTGCATGGAGATATCATAAGAAAAATTAATATATGGAGCTGCGGATTTTATCGGAAGCATCTCCCGAACACAGGAAGACATGAAGATGATGAAAAAGCTTTGTCGGACTAATCTGTTTTTGCGCCTTTTTGCGCTCTCCGTATTTTGCGGCGCCATTCTTCTTCCGGCGGAACTGGAGGCACAGGAAGCAGGCAAGACCAAGACCACAAAACGGTCCAAGAAGAAACGTGAAACTTCTCCCGATGCCCAAATGGAATATAATGCCCAGTTCATGCTGAACAAAGGGATCGAGTATCTGGAAGCCAAACAGGATGAACGCGGGATCAAGACGATTTCGCAGGTGGGACAGCAATATCCGGAATCCAAGGCTGCAGTGAAGGCTGATCTGGTGCTGGGCAACTATTATATTGAGAAGAAGCAGTTTGATCTGGCGATCAAGCGTCTTTTGAAGACTGCTGAATCGGAGGACCCCGAAATCCAGGCGGAATCCCTTTACAAGGCGGGGATCTGCTACTACAATCAGAACCAGTACAATCAGGCGTTCATGTCCCTGAGGCAGGTGGTGAACAAGTTTCCGGGGAGTGTGTATGCCAATGAGGCGTGTTACTATATCGGGCTCTGTCATTTCAGTCTGAACCGCTGGACGCAGGCCGTGGAGGCGCTGGAAAAGGTCGGGACCAGTGTTCCCCCCGAAGAGAGCGGGACCATGCCGGGAAAAGAGGCGTATGCGGAAGCCGGGCAGCGTCTGTATGTCAAGGTTTATGATGAAGACCTGGTTGTTTTCTTCAACGAGGATGAAAACAGGCAGCTGACCGTCTCCCTCAGCAATACGAACGGAGATAAAGAACAGATTACAATGGAGCCTCTGGGCAAGGAAGGCGCCACTTTCATCGGATCCATTCCGACCGTTCCCGGAGAACCGAAACCCAATGACGGTGTCCTTCAGACCAAGGGCGGAGATGTCGTGACTGTCACATATCTGGACACTCAGACGGGTGAGGGCGAGCGCAATAAGGACATCATTGCGAAAATCAATCTGGTTTCCACCGCAACGGTGGGATTCACCAACGGGGATTTCCAGGACTATGCCTACGGCGTCTTCGCCGATCAGAATTTTTTCATGCGTGTGCGCGATCTGGATATGGACAAGACTCCGGAGAAAGACCGTGTGAAGGTTAAGGTGACTTCGCTTTACAAGGAACAGAAGGAAGAAGACCCCGGTGCGGGAGTCGATCTCGACAATGAGGAACCCGAATTCAAGGTTCGCGATGAACGCGAATATGAACTTGTGGAAACGGAGCCGCGCAGCGGGGTTTTTGTGGGCGTCGCGAAGACCTACCTTGAGAATCCGGATCTGGAACTGTTGGACAGCTCCACTCCGGCAGACGGGGATGCGCCCCTGCGCGTACAGAGAGACGACATCCTCACAATCGAATATCTTGACGAGGTGCATATCGCCGGGACCAATGATCCCATGACACGCGCTCAGAAAGCCACCCTTCTCACCGGCGAGGTGAAGGATGTGAACATTGAACATCTTGTTGTGAAGGATTTGGATCTCAGAGCCAGAAAGAATCTTGTGGAAGCCAAAATGCTTCTTCAGTTGGGACAGATTTTCAAGGAAGTCGGTCTTCTTGAATATGCCAACAACAAGGCTGCCGAGGGAGTGGAGAAAATCGACGATCTGCTGAAGATCAACGCCGAGGCCAGCCTGGAACGTTCGGTTCTGGAAGACGCCTTCAATATCAAATGGGAACTTCTGATTGTCCAGAACAAGATACAGGAGGCAATCAACGTCTGCAGCACGCTGATCAAAATGTTCCCCGATTCCTCACTAGTGGACCGTGCTCTCATGAAAATCGCGGAAGTCAAAATTCAGGAGGGAAGCGAACGCTCCATCAATGAAGGTCTGAACATCTACCGTGGTATTCTCCAACTCCCGAAATCGGATCTGAAGGCGGAGGCGCAGTACAGAATCGCCGAAGTGAAGGATACGGAAGCCAGAAAGAAAACCAAGGAAATGCAGGCGAAACAGCCGACTTACCGGCCGAATTACAGCAACGTCATGCTTGAATACAAGAAGTGCTCCGACAATTACCCGGATTCCCCGTTTGCCGGGCAGGCTCTCGAAAAAATCGCCGATTTCTATATCGAAACGGAAGACTTCCCGCGCGTAATCGAAATGATGGAACAGGTGTTCCGCGATTATCCCGATGCGGACTTCCTGCACAATATGCTTTACAAATGGGCCATTGCCGCGTATAAACTCAATCGCTTTGAAGTTGCGAACGAGAAGTGTGAACAGCTCATGAGCGAATATCCGAATTCGATCTCGGCACGGAAGGCACAGCAGATCAAACAGATGATTCAGAAGCGTGTTGAGGCCGTGGAATCCAATTGACAGGAATTGGCCTCTTGCCCGGCACCCCGGCGTGAGGATGTACGGAAACAAAGGAAGAAATTAATTCATATCAACAGAAAAGGTGGAATAAAATGTTGGAGTACATTTTTGACGGCGGGTTTCTCATGTACCCGATCACTCTCATGTCCGTTGTGGGGCTGGCAGTCATGATCGACCGCTACTGCGCGTTTCGCGATGCGAAACGGGATACGGCGGAACTCCGCGCGAAGGTGATGGAGTGTCTCGGAGAGAACCGTATAGAGGATGCGATTGAGGCATGTAGCGAATGCGGTGGTCCCGTCGCGGCAGTGCTGCTTGTCGGGTTGACCAAATTCAAGAAACTCCAGGGGACTGGAAGGACTCCGACCGAAATGGCGGAAAACGTGTCCAAGTCAATGGATGAATATGCTCCGCATGCAATCGGAGTGCTGGAGCGCAACATCGGAGCGCTGCCGATTGTCGCGAGTCTCTCGCCGCTGCTGGGAATGACGGGGACGGTGACAGGAATGATCTCCTCCTTCAATGCCATGGCGAGCGCGACGAATCTGGAGGCGTCTACGGTGTCTGCCGGTATTTCGGAAGCCCTGATCACGACTGCCGGCGGACTGCTTGTCGCCATGCCTTCCGTGATCGCATACAACATCTTTTCCAAGATGGTCGACAATCATGTGACCGATATTGAAAGCAGTGCGACAGAACTTTCCGATTTCATCATGCTGGACTATGTCCCTCCTCAGGATTGAAGAGAATCCATGACGGAATCACTGAGAGAGAAGACAGAGAAAAGAATACTCACAGCACCCCGTTTTTGCGCCGCGTTCCCGCCGCGCTGTGTGGTCTGTGTGAAGGAGGAGGCATCAGAGGATGATTAAAAGACGCAAGAAACCGCCCCTGGTCGATGTGGAGGTCGGTTCTTTTTCCGACATCGCGTTCCTCCTGATCATCTTTTTCATTCTGACGACTCAGATTGCAAGATTCACCGGGCATCTGGTCACGATTCCCTCCGGAGCGCCGTCCGAGGGGGAGAAAAAGGAAGAGGAGAAGCAGATTACGGTGAATATCGCTTCCGACGGAAGTCTCACATATTCGACCGGAGAAAACAGCAATGTGCCCCTGACGCTCGAAGAACTCAAGGTCAAAATGCTCGAAGAGAATTTTCCTGCGAAGGAGCCGGAGAAACGCCTGGTGATTGTGGACAGCAAGGCGGACGTCCCCTATGAGTTGTATTACAAGGTTGTCATGATCATCAGCGACTGCGGCGGAGTTCTGACGCTGATCGACTACGGCGGCGACTCCGGCGGAGAAGGCGGCACGAATGACAGCGGGCAGCAGGAAGGAAGCTGAATTATGAGCAAACAATCGAGAGCGCGCACCCGGACAAGGGTGAATATTTATGTGCCTACCGCGTCGATGGGGGATATCGCGTTTCTTCTGATCATCTTCTTCATGCTGACGTCAAAATTCATGCAGGAATCGCATGTGGTGTACAAGGAGGCGGAGTCTCCGGACATTGTCACGGTGGACGATACCTCATTTTCGGTCATTGTCGATGAAAAGGGAGCCATCTGGCTTCAGGGGCAGCCGTGTTCCTCACCCGAGGAGCTCCGCATGGCGCTGGAACGCCTGATCGGAGAGAAGAAGGATACCGTTGTCATGCTGAAAATCGACAGGAATGCGACGGAGTCGCAGTTCGGGCCCGTGCTGATGAACCTCGGCAACGTGGGCGTGCGGATCGCCATGACCGGAACGAAATCGAAAACATATTAAATTAAAAATTCAAACAGATTTTCAAACAGGAGTTGAAAAATGCAGGAAAACAGGACTGATGACATCAAGCCGGACGCCCTTATGGCGGACATCGCCAAGCCGCGTCTGATCCCGTGCTTCGGCATTTCCTTTGCCGTTCATATTGTCATGCTTCTTCTTCTTTCCATCACCTTTCTCGGGAACTGTTTCAAATACGGCACGATTCACCCGAAGGCCGCGATGAAGCAGGAGGCCAAGGAACTGAAGGAAAAACAGGCCGAGGAGGAAAGACAGAACCTGATCAAGCGTGCCGAGGAAGCGGCCAAAAAGAAGAAAGCCGCTGCGGAACAGCAGCAGAAGGAAACTCAGGGAGCTGCTTCAGCCTCCTCCATTCCCGCGGGCATGTCTCCTGATGAAGCAAGAATGAAGGAAATCGAGGCGAAGGCAAAGGCCGAGGGCAAGGAAGTCCCGGAAATGATCCGGATTCTGAACGAAACTTCGGACGAAAGACCTGAAACCAGCGATCTCTCCCTTGAACTCTGAGCACCGCACGCAGTCAGTGACAGGCGGGTGTAACTATGACGGATCCCACAATAAAAAATAAACAGCAATGGAAATGTGGAGACATGATTCTCCTTTGCCTGGACTGGATCGGCCGGGCGCATACTTTTGCGGCCAGAATTTTCCTGCTGATCTGCGTCCGGTATATCGGAGGATTTTTCGGACGGATTTCCTGGTCCGGGCGTTTCGGGCTGATGTCCGCCGTCGCGGCGGGACTGATGATCAATTTCTCCCTGCTGCGCGCCGCACCGCTGATTTCCTATTCCGAGTTCACTCCGGAACAGGTGGCCGCCCTGCAGGAAAGCAATGCGTTCGCCGCCGTGAACGCATTTCATTATCTGAGCTGGTGCCTGGCATTGCTTCTTCTCTGCAACATTGTGCTGGCCTATCGGCGGACGAGATTGTCCTATCATGTGCTGCAGCTTGCGGCATGGGGATTTTTCTTTGCCTGGATCGTTCTCCTGTTCCTGGCGTTTGACATCCCGAATGCTCTGCTGGGACTGAACCGAGAAGATTTCGACAACGTCATGCGCAACATGCTGTGGTTCGATTATCTGTGGCTCTGGATCCCGGGCTTTGTCATGAGCGTGTTTTTTGCGCTGCCGACACTGCGTTCCACTGTCAAGGCTTATTACCATGTTCCGCTGAAAGCTCATGAGTTCGGGGACAAGGTGCTGGATGATTTCCTCTGCAGAGGACGCAATCCACAGATCTACCGTTCTTCCTACTGGGCGTTTGCGTATCATTTCATCATTCTGCTGCTGATTCCCCTGCTGATGAGACTCTTCGTCACTTATGACTCCTATGAGATCCCGAAAGGGGACGGGACTCCGGCGGCTCAGGTGATCAAAACCGTCAAACCCCCCAAAAAGAAACCCAAACGGGAATATGTGCTGAATCCGAACAGCCCGATCATTTTCAAACAGCCTGAACTGGATGACTCCATTTCCAAGGAACTGGACGAAATGACACAGGATGTCTATACAGCCACGGCCATCGGACCCGTCACGAACAAGAAAAACGCGCGTCCGGGCTGGCCGAACGGAATGGAGAACGCCCGCGTCCGTTTCATCCGGCTCGAATATTCAGGCGGTGACTGGAATCAGGACATGGGGAAGGATGCCGATTACAACATCCTTCTGAAAGTCAGAGAATACAGCGGAGGATTCAAAATCGCGGAAGACACCGAATCCAAAAAGATTATCGAACTGAACCGCTTCAGAAAAGGCAAGTCGCCCCCCTTCGTTTATATCACGGGACGCGGCAACATCAACATCAATCAGCAGGAAGTGAAAATCCTCCGCAAGTATCTGCTCGAGGACGGAGGCATGATCTTCGCAGACAACGGAGGCGGACATTTCGACCGTTCCATCCGCGCCATGCTCAGACGCGTTCTCCCTGATCTCGACTTTGTCGACATCGCCAATGACGACATCATTTATCAGGTCCCCTTCAGTTTCCCGAACGGAGCACCCCCCCTCTGGGCCCATTCCGGCAAACGTGCTCAGGGAATCAAGTACAATGGACGATGGATTGTCTTTTATCATCAGGGCGATATCAATGACGCATGGAAAACCGGCGGATCCGGTGTTTCCCCTGAAATCCGGGAACGCGCCTTCCAGATGGGAGTCAATGTCATCTGTTACGCTTTCACCCAGTATCTGGCTCATGTCTACGGGACCCAGTTCTCTGAGTAAAACGTCCTGCCGCTTTCCTGCCTGACGTCCTCGCGTGCATTCCTGAATGCGCTGTCATGCCCCCGGATATCCCCTCAGCAACAAAAAAACAAGGGGGGGAAAAAACAGGAAGAGGAGGGAATGGTGGGTGCTTGTTGCGGTGGAAGAAGAATCGTCCTGAGTGAGGAATCGTCCTAAGTATTTCCGTATTCTGTTATTCCTCCTGTTTTTTGCGTCGCGGAACAACTGCGGAGGAGGAGGCAGGCTTTGCTGTTGTTTCCTTTTCCCCCTTTTTTCTTTCTTTCCCGTCGGTCATCCGGATTTTCTTTCTGATGGATCCTTCAGGAGAAAAAAACGCTCCGCTTCCAGTTTTCCACGGAAGCGGAGCGGGAATTGTTCTCCTGATGCGCCCAATCCGGTATTATGATGATGCCCGACCAGCAGAAAAACAGATTTCTGGTAGTATCGTCGTCTGCAGAAGACCGTTCAGGAGACTGTTTTTTTACTTGATGGGGACTTCTTTTCCGTTCTGTTCGGCGGAGCGGTAAATGCCGTCGAGGATTTTCTGGACCGCGAGACCTTCTTCTCCGGAAGCGCGCAGAGGAGTTCCCTTGAGGCATGCGTCCACCCAGTTCTGCAGTTTGCGGACGAAGAGATAATTCCAGTTGGCATTCCAGTCCGG
>ULPT01005575.1_pt1 | contig 12185 bp, 9 predicted proteins | sample 1953751 | NCBI WGS metagenome assembly ULPT01 (sample SAMEA4835636, study PRJEB28245) | human gut metagenome | biome: gut microbiome; material: fecal sample | place: Denmark | collected 2008
CTTCGTCTTGTGCATGTCGCACGAGTTTACGCTGAGCTGCGCGCCAAGCATACCCGTCACCTGGAACAAGCGGTCGTCGCTCTGTTCGCCCGTGATGGCGTTGCGCATGTTCATCATATAGTCGGCTGTAACGGCTGTGATGTGGTCGGTGTAGCTGAGTCCGTTCGCACCGCGCTTGGCGAATGTCTCGCTCACGCTGCCGTGCACACCATGCACGCCATTGAACCAGTGGCCGTATCCCGCCTGCACGTTATATGTGAGCTTGTGCTGAGCGTGCAACTCGCTGAAGCTGCCCGAGAAGAGTCCGGCGCCACCGCCGATAGTGATGAAGTTCTTCTCTTCGGGTGCCTCCTTAAGGTCGCTTGAGCCCTTGTCGCGGTTCATCGTGTAGTCGAGACCGACGAGAGCGCGCGGCGTCACACGACCCCAGTTGCGGTGCATGAAACGGTCTGACAGCTCGTAAGCCATCTGCGGCTCGATGAACAGACCCGTAGTGCTTGAAAGACGGATGCGACCCTGCGCGCCGGCGTGAACGTCGGCAGAGAAGTACGACTTGTGGCCGCCGTAGTCGGCGCCGACAGCGAAACCGATGACAGAACGTATTGAGAGCCACTTGGTGTTCTCCGTGCCATAGTTCATAGCGGTGAGGTCAGCAAGCCAGTCGAACGCGCCTACAGCCTTAGAGTAGCGCTTGTCCTCGATGCGGCGCTGCATCGTTCCGTCGAGACTGAAACGCACGCCGTGTGAAGCTGCCGACCACTTGGTGTAGCTGATGCGTGCAACCGGCATCCAGTAGTCGGTCTGCTTCATCTTTGTAGATGTAGAAGCCAGACCTCCGGCGATGCTTATAGACGCCTTGGGTATGCCGTGGATGCCTGCTTCGCGGCGCTCGATGGCGTATCTGTCATGATAGGTGTACATGAAGCCGGCGAGAAGCGACGGCATCACGCTCCACTTCTTGAAGACGCGGTCCTGCTGCATGAAGTTCTTGGTGTAAGAGTCGACACGCGGTTCGATAACGAACGCAAGTCCGCGCGAAAGGCGTATGTTGCCCTGCAGACCTCCGCTGAAGCCCCAGCTGCTCTTGATGCCGTCGATGCGGTCGGAAGAACGGTTGAAGCTGAAACCTGCCAGCGCATTGATCCATACGTAACGCTCTGGATCGACACCGCCGATGAGGTTGTTAAGGTTGAGGAGGTACTCGAACTGTGAGCTGAGTCCCTTTGTGCGCCACTGGTTTTCGGGGCGGATTGTTGTAGAGCTGAGCGTGAAGCGCACACCGTGATACGGTCCGAACCATTTGCCGGCACTTGCTGCCTGACGAACGCCGAGGAAGTCGCCCCAAGTGGCTTTGTGAGCGTTGGAGAGCGTTGCCGGACCAACCATTCCGCCTACGAAGATACCGTCCCAGATGCTGTGTTTGCCACGCTCAGGGTCTTCATAATTCTTGCGAACAAACGGCAGACGATAGCCCAAACCCATAGTGAGCGTAGTGAACGGGCGGTAGCCGTGCCATGTCATTTGCTGCGAAATCTGGTCCTCCATCAAGCCGTAGCGCGACTCGAGGTAGGTATAGAAGTTGTCGCTCAGAGCATACTGTCCGCGCAAGCCGATATGTATGCCCATACCGTACTTTGTTACGTTGTTGTGGTTTGACGTAGCGAGGTCGAAACCTGCGATGCCGTACACCTCGAAGCGTTTTGTCTCGTAGTAGGTGCCGGGCTGAGCGATGGCTGTGATGTTGAGCAGGTAGTCGAGGCTGAGGTCAAGATACTTAGCCTTCAGTCCGCGTGTGCTCCACTTGCCTCCGTTGATGTTGATGCGTGCGCCGTGCTCAGGAGTAAACCAGTCGCCGATGTTGAAGTCGGCGGTAAGTCCGAACTCAGGGTGGCGTGTTCCCATGATGTTGGTGCCCAGACCTGCGTCTACGAAGAGATGGTCGAAGTAAGTCTTCTGCTTCCACTTCTTTGCAACGCGTGGGCGCTGCAGCATATAGTTGAGAGCACTGCCTTCAATCTGTGCGTTTGCTGTTGCGACGTAGGCGCAAGCCATGAAGGCAGCCACAATCGCTTTTCTTATATTGTTCATAACTCTTTTACCTCCTTATTTCTTCTGCTCTAACAACAAATCGTTAACATCTCCATCGGTGTGCGCAATCTTCTCGAGCGACGGGTCCATCTCGAACGAGCGCTTCAGCTCCTCGTATGCTCCCACGGCGTCGTCGGTGCGGTTGAGGCAGACAGCGCGCAGGTAGTGGGTGAGCGCCTCGTCGTCGGGCAACTCGCGGCTCAGCTTGAGAGCCTCCTTGTTGCGTTTCATGGCGAGCATCATGAGCAACTCGTTGCGCTTGCCCGTGGCAGCCACCGTCTTGTAGTTCTCGTCGTAGCGTCCGTTGAGAACGCCGCTGATGGCGTGCAGCAGTTCTGACTCCTCGGTCTTGGGCACGTACGAAAGACACTCGTCGGCGGCAGCGAACTGGCGGTTCTGAAGCAATGCGATGGCGTGGTTGATGTTTACCGTAGCCGGTGCCTTCTCGCCTGCGAACGGCTCGAGCAGCTGCGGGTCAGACTCGCCGCGGTTGATAAGATCGGCTGCGAGGTCGTTGGCTGCAATCATGAATGAAGGATACATCTCCAGAGCCTGGCGTATGATGGTGTCGCGCTTTACGGCGTCGTTCTCGCTGCGGTAGAGTGTGAAGAACTCGTAGCGAGTGAGCTTCTTGTAGTCGGCAGCGTAGAGATTGCGAATCTCGTCGAGTGTGAGCTGACGGAAAATTGTGTAGCTCATCACGTAGTTCACCTGGCGGAGCTTCGGCAGATAGCGTGCCTCAAGCACACTTCTGAAGAACGGCAGACGGCGTATTCTTGCGCTCTGCACGTCGATGTTGCTGCTGCGGTTGATGATGCTCTGCACCTGGTCGGCTTCGCTGAAGAGCGAGTCGCGGCGCAGCAGAGCAACCACCTCGCTCCAGGGAGCTACCGACGACTTGCTGCTGAACTCGATGCCGCTGCGCAGATTCTCGGGCAGCTTTTCGCGTATATATCCCAGCGCGAAGTCCATACGCTGGCGTGCAAGATCCTGGTTGAAGTTGTAGCGACCGTCAGGCGAAGCGATACCTTCGAGCGAGAGCGACTGGATTGTAGCGTCTTTGTCGGCGCGTATGGCGTCTATCTGCTGGCGCAGTTTCTCAATCTCTATGTCGTTGTGCGGGTCGTTGGTGTTGAGCGTTGCCTTGCCGATGAGGAACTTCAGGTTGATGTTACCCTTGCTGTCGCGCATCTGCTTCTCGGGAGTGGGGTAGTAGGATGCGTCGGTGAGCGGCTTGCCCAGCAGCGAGCAGTCGAGCCAGCGCAGCGGATTGACCGTTCCGCGGGCGATGATGGTAGTGTCGCGGTAGATGATGTGCGTGTAGTCCTCGATAGCCATGTACACGTCGCAAGAGTATTCTGCCTTGAGGTTCTTCACAAAGATAGAGTCGCTGTAGCCGATGATGTCGTTAGCCTGACCATTCTCGCGTGTGGCGCTGCTCTTCACGGTGACGTGCTTTGCAAGCGGGTCGCCGGCAGTCTCGCTGTTCATGTTGAAGTTGTAGAGGCGGTCCTGCGTTCTGTGATACTCCTTGGCGTCGTACACCATCGGGCGCATCAGCGTGAGCTTGTTCTCCGTCACATTATTCAATATAGGCTGCACAACGAGTCGGCGGTCGTGCTGGAACATCTGCTTCGGCACACGCACACGTGTACGTACATAGAGCCAGTTGCCCTTCACCTCGATATCCGTAGGCTCGGGCATGATGCGGTCGGTGATGCGCTTTGTCTTCACCTCAACCTCCTTGAGCTGCACGTCGTCCTCGTCGAGCTTCACTGTGAGAAACTTGTCGTTCTTCACCTTCACCATCTCCTGCTTGGCGCCAATCATAGAGAAGCGCAGCTGAGTGCCTACATGTGTGTTCATTGAGAAGCGTCCGTCCTCGTCTGTTACGGCGAGCGCGCGGCGTAATCTGGTGTCGGTGATATTCACGCCGATGAGCGGTTCGCCGGTCTGCTTAGACACTACGCGACCCGTAAGGCGCACCACTTCCTGAGCCTGCGCACCGAGTGCGAGGCATAGCAGGGCTGCGAGTGTAAGTGCCACCCGCTTAAAGTGTGTTGCTATGTTTTCTGAATTCATAACTCTTTGCTTTCAAACTTTAAAATTAAGTTGCTTATAAAACCCTCTAATCTAAACTTATTCGTATATAAACCTGTTTCTGCAGCGTCTCTTGTCCGTCGGCGGACATATCGCGAAACGCCGTTTATAAGTAGTTAGCTTTAACTTTCAGTTGAGTTTGTTTTGTACTATTTAATAATGTATACGAAGTTGACGCCTGCCTTTATCGGAGCGAAGTTGACGGTTTCGACGTTAGGCTTGTCGAGTGTTGCACGCTGAGCGTCGCTTCTCGAGAACTTCTCCTGGCGGTATACCAGACCCACGCCGAGCGTTGTCTCTATACTCCAGTGGCGACTGAGCACGAAGCTGTAGCCGTAGGTGACGCCACCGCCGAATACATCGCCGTCGTGTCGCTTCTGCTTGAACTTCAAGTCGTAGTTTGCTGCTACTGCGGCTATGCCCACGAAGTGAGCAGCCTGAGGACGTGCGCTGAACCAGTAGCGTACTTCGGGTTCTACTCCGAATCCCTTGAAGTCGTATTTGCCGTTGTTAAACTTGGTGCGGGTGACAACGCCTTCGAGATTGAACGTTACATGGCGGTTAATCCTGAATTCAAGCCCGAGGTTGGGTGCCGCTACAGCCCAATATAAGGCGTTCGTTTTTACATTTACGCGCTGCGCATTAGATGGCGTGGTTGTCACAAGCACCGCCACAATGGCTACCAATCGCGCGAACCATTTGTTTGACATGTGTGTTTGATTTTATACTGAAAAAAAACAATTTGCTGCAAAAATACTAATAATATTTAATAAGTCGACGCTCGAAAACTTGTTCAAGCGCCGACTTTATATATTATTAACGTCTTTTATGTTAACGCACACCGTTTGTGTACGCAGATGTCTCAGAAAGAAAGTGCGGGTTTAGTAATGTGTTGAGCGCTACTATGTTATGCTAAGTAGCCGACGTGTTGCGTCTTTGTTTCAGAGTCGTAACGTTCGTTGTGCGGAACGTGCTACGAGCGGCTTGCTATTCGCACAGCTCGTCGAAGTGGTCTGCCACCTCGCAGAGCGCCGCGTACCACTCCTTACCGAAGCGTCTGGTGAGCGGACCTTCGAGGAACTTGTATACGGGCAACCCGAGTTCGCGACCCTTCTTCACGGCGTCCTTGCATACGTCCCAGCGGTTGTAGTTGAGCGCCACGGTGCCGTTGGCGAAGCGCTTCTCGCGGATAGGGTAGAGAGCGCACGAGATGGGCTTGATGAAGCTGGTCTTGCCGGCGCGGTATGCACGCTCTAAGGCGCAGAGGCAGCAGTCGCCTTCGTAGCAGGTGAAGACGCAGTCCTTGCCGCCCACGATGCTTGTCACGAGGTCGCCGTCGCGGTCGGTGTACGCCACGCCCTGCTTGTCGACCACGGCTTGCGCTTGTGCCGACATGTCGCCCCACACGGTGTCGAGCGCGTCTTCTATGCCGCCTATCTCTTCGAGTGTGACGGGTGCGCCGGCGTCGCCTTCTACGCAGCAGATACCTTTGCAGGCGTCGAGGTCGCAGCAGAACTGCTCGGTGATAATGTCGGATGAAACGAGTATGTTGTCAATGTCAAGTATCATATTTCTATCTTGTTTCTTAATGATTATTTCTTCTTGCTGTGAAATGCCTCCCACAGATTGCACTCTTCTTGCAGTGAAATGCCTCCCACAGATTGCACAGATTTTCACAGATGCTGCCTTCAAGGGGGTGCACTTGTCTCAAGTGCACCAACCTGCTCTGTTGTTGCACATCTTGCTTTGTTGGTGCACTTGAGACAAGTGCACCCCCTGAAAGAACCTATCTTGCTCTGTAGGCGCATCAATCTGCTTTGTTGGTGCACTTCTTGCTTTGTTGGTGCACTTCTTGCTCTGGCAAGCGGCAAAGCCGAGCGGAGACAAGTGCACCCCCTGAAAGACCCCATCTGTGTTGATCTGTGAAATCTGTGGGAGTATACTTTCAGCAATCTCTTCCGTGAATTCTGTGTAATCCGTGGGAGAATTCTTTCAGCAACCTCTTCTATGGATTTCGTGAATTCCGTAGGAGAATATCTCTGCAGAGCGTGTTACCAGTCGATCTCCTGCTCGCCATGCTCGCGCAGATAGGCGTTGCAGAGCGAGAAGTGGTGGTTGCCGAACCATCCGCCGCGGTTGGCAGACAGCGGTGAAGGATGCACCGACTCGAGCACGAGATGGCGCTCGCGGTCGATGAGCTGCTTCTTGGAGCGCGCATAGCCGCCCCAGAGAATGAACACGAGATGCTCGCGTTCGGCACTGAGCGCGCTGATGGCGGCATCGGTGAACTGCTCCCAGCCGTGACGCTGATGACTCGCCGCCTGATGCGCACGCACCGTGAGCGTAGCGTTCAGCAAGAGCACGCCCTGCTCAGCCCACCGCGTCAGGTCGCCCGTCTGCGGGATAGGCTTTCCGAGATCGAGCTGTATCTCCTTGAAGATGTTCTGAAGCGACGGCGGAAAAGGCACGCCTGCCGGCACAGAGAAGCTCAGACCCTGCGCCTGACCCGGTTCGTGGTACGGGTCCTGACCGATAATCACCACCTTCACCGCGTCGAACGGACAGAGGTTGAAGGCGTTGAAGACGAGCGAACCCGGCGGATAGCACGCCGTCGTGGAATATTCCTGGCGCACGAAGTCGGTGAGCTGAGCGAAATAGGGCTTCTCAAACTCCGCTCCGATATGCTTGCGCCATGAGTTGTCGATTTTTACGTTCATGCGTACAAAATTACGAAATTATTGCGAACAACCCACACTATCTGATATATTTTCGCTACTTTTGCTCCGTATAACAAAACCCGACGATAATGCAACTTATACGCTTACTGAAAGACTGGACGCTGCCCGTAGCCATCGCTACGGGATGTGCCGTTTATATGATATTCGCGCTTGTGCCGCAGCTCGACACGTTCGCCACCTGCGCCGCCCCCGTGTTCGACGCCCTGCTCCCCATGTTCATGTTCCTCGTGCTCTTCGTCACGTTCTGCAAGGTCGACTTCCGCCGCTTGCGCCCCGTGGCGTGGCACTGGTGGCTCGGCGCCTTCCAGGTGTTCGGCGTGGGCGTGGTGATGGCAGCCGTCTTAGCCTTCTCTCTGAAGGGCAACCGGCTCATCCTCGCCGAAGCGCTCCTTACGTGCATCATCAGTCCGTGCGCCTCAGCCGCGCCCGTCGTCACGCAGAAGCTGGGCGGCAACCTCGAGGAGATGACCACCTACACCTTCCTCTCCAACTTCATCACGGCGCTCATGATACCCGTCTGCTTCCCACTCCTCGACGGCGGACGCGAGATGCACTTCCTCGCCGCCTTCTCGCTTATATTATATAAGGTGTTCACGGTGCTCGTCGTGCCGATGCTGCTCGCCTACGTCGTGAAGCACCACGCCAAGCGCCTCTGCCAGCGCATCGTCAGCGTCAAAGACCTCTCCTACTATCTCTGGGGATGCTCGCTGCTCATCGTCTCCGGCACCACGATGAAGAACATCTTCCACGCCGACACCACGCTCCGCTTCCTGCTCCTCATCGCCGCCGGTTCGCTCCTGCTCTGCATCTTCCAGTTCGCCTGCGGCAGAACCATCGGCCGACGCTTCGGCGAGACCGTCAACGCCGGTCAGGGACTCGGACAGAAGAACACCGCCTTCGCCATCTGGATAGCCTGCACCTACCTCTCGCCACTCTCAGCCGTAGGACCCGGATGCTACATACTCTGGCAGAACATCATCAACAGCATAGAGATATGGCGCGCGCAGATTTCTGAAAAATAATTTGCACGACCCAAATGAAAACCGTATCTTTGCAGATACAAAAGGAAAACACATAATTAATAACTTAAACAAAATAACAAAAATGGAAGAAAACAAGAACCAGCAGCCCCAGGGTCTTCAGATCGAACTGAAGCCAGAAATCGGTGTAGGCGTTTACGCTAACCTCGCACTCATCACACACTCTTCAAGCGACTTTATCCTCGACTTCACTTGCATGCTCCCCGGTATGCAGCAGCCGCAGGTACGCAGCCGCGTCGTAATGGCTCCGGAGCACGCAAAGCGTCTGCTCATGGCCCTGAACGACAACATCCAGAAGTACGAGCAGAACTTCGGCAAGATCAACCTGCCGGAGGCACAGCAGCCTCGCACAGCTACTCCGTTCAACAACCCGGAGGCTTAATCAACGCACTCGTTAGCTCTCCGTCTGCTTCCTGAAGCAGACTGCATGAGCCGATATGCATATAGGCGCAATTCCCGCAAGGGAGTTGCGCCTTTTTTGATGTCAACGACGTGCTAAAGCAGCGGGATAGCGATGAAAGCTAATGCCGTAGCCTCCTACAGATAGTCAGTCACTTCTTGCTCTCTGCGCCATAACCCCCAACATTTTCCACCGTTCGCGTCCGCCGCCTAATCGGATTCCGTCCGCCGTCCAATCGGATTACGTTCGCCGTCCGATCGGATTCCGTTCGCCGTCCAATCAGATTGCGTTCGCCGCCCAATCAGATTCCGTTCGCCGTCCGAGGAAGATCTTGAGCATTCGTCTTGTCTCAGCATACGGAATAAGCTGCTGAATTTCACCGCATATGAAGATGTTGAAACTATTTTTATCAAGAATGCCTTGCGTTTATTATGGGAAAGTAGTATCTTTGTGTTCAAAGTAATAAAACCACCTAAACACCAACCAATGAAGAAACTATTCATTTACACAATCATGTGTTTTCTGTATATCACGCTCACGGCAACAACGTGCGATGATATTGTTGCACTCCTCGCTTTTATGGTGTGAAGCCTTGCTCTTTTCGCCTAAAAGTAGTAACTTAGCACGCAAAACAGCAGTATATGATTAATATTCCGCGTTGGGAACAACGTCTTGACAGCTACCATAAGGCACTCGCCCGCCTCGCCGAGATAGTCGGCGCCAGCAAAAAGCGGGCGCTCAACGAGTTTGAGCGCGACGGTCTTGTGCAGCGATTTGAGTTCACACACGAACTCTCGTGGAAACTCATGAAGGCATATGCCGAGTATCAAGGCTTCGACGGCATCGGAGGCTCGCGCGACGCTACACGCATAGCCTTCGAAATGAGCCTTATAAGCGACTGGCAGTCGTGGATGGACATGATAAAGAGTCGTTCGGATGCTGCGCACAATTATGAAGCCTCCGTGATAGACGTTCTTGTTGAAACTATAATAAACAAGTATTATCCTCTCCTCGCTGATTTTTGTCGGAAAATGGATGCGCTTCGCACCGACGCTGACGACTGACGAGTGGGGAAGAGTGGTCTACGCAAAACAATAACTGAACAACCTATTAGTATATGATAGAAAAGATTCGTGGTAAAGTAAAGGAGATATTCAATTTAGTTGGGTCTTTCCTTGCAAGGATACCTGCATACTTGATACCCATCGTGGCAAGTGTAGTCCTTGTGATTGTTCTATGCGTGTTAGTGCTGTGCCTTTCTGACAAGTGGGAGAGTTGTATCCCCTCTAAAATGGTGCCCGACTATAAGGAGTCAGACGGCAGGGTGAGCTTCTTTTGGAACGACTTCAATTTCTATGGCATTGTTGCTACAGTCTTGGCGCTTTTCTCGCTTTGGTATACGTTCCGAGCATACCGTTCTCAAAGTCTTACGGAAAGCAATACGAGAAACGTGTCTATAGAGGATCAGAAAAGCAGGTTTGAAGACCTTGCGCGACATGAATATCGAAACCTTGTAGTGGTAATGGCAACTGCGGTTAAGTTCTTTTCTAAGGAAAACCAGTTGAACGGACACCGTATCGCCTATCCTTCCGAGATTCATATATTGAAATTGCAGGCAGGACCAGATGATTTCGTGTTGGATGTTGATTCGCAAATTGCAGGGACAGTGTCTGAAATGCGCCTTCTGCTGAGAAACTTTAATATAGAAATAAATGTGGCGTGCAAGCATCTTCAGAGGCATGGAATTAATAAGGATGTACTATACAGAGATTATGACAACCTTATGTTCAGACCATTATCCTTGGTGAAGAAAGCTTGTGAAATGGAGGCTCGTATGATTGGGAAAGGAGTCTCTCAAGAGAAAGAAAAGAAGTATGTTGAGACTCTTGTAGACCGCTCAAAAGAGATAATGCTTACCGTACATTTGGAAAACCTAAAAGACTCGTTGGTAGACTTTCTACGTGGTTTCAACAATCGTGAAAGTGCTGGCGATCTATTAGCCCCCGAGAGCTACTCCCCTTATTTCGAGATGTTGGCTAAAAGTCATGATCTGTTGTTTGAGTGTGATAAAACCAAAGCCTTGGAACGCTCATTTCGTAAACTTTTCGGAGATGAGCAGAAAAAAGATGAAGAGCTTAAGCCATTGCCATATACATGCAAATTCGACAAATACAAACACGACTTCAAATTTGAGGAGCATATTAATGGCATTTTGGAAGTGTTGCCCGATTTGCAAAAAATAAGTCCAAAAAACTTCAAGTGGTTCGAGCAATACAAAGATACACTCAATAAAATAAAGGTAAAAGAACAATTCGATTTTATGCAGTTCTTCCCTTTGATGTTGAAGATGGATGTTATAGCGAAACTTCCAGAGATGGGAATGGTGAGCTACGAATAACGGCAATCGGCGGCGTGAATGGCAGTAGGGGAGCGGGCGCGTCGCGCACCTATTATATATGTCGAACGCACCTATAATATATATAAGGTGTAAACCCGCAGCAAACAGCGTGTTACACACGCGTTTCTAAACCGCTAAACGTCGGTTGCGGCTGACATAAATGTTACGATTAAGTGTAAATACTTGTTAAAATATCCTGTCGCATATTAAATTTTTAATTTCGTAGTGAGATTGTGTTTTTATATATTAGGTAGTTTCGAGAAAAGTTTGTACCTTTGCACCCCGAAAACAGCTTGTAATAGAGCGGTTTTATGGAATACGACAATAGAAAAATAAAATATATAAATTAAAAATTAAAATCATGCCTACAATTTCACAATTGGTAAGAAAAGGCAGAAAGGTGCTCGTAGACAAGAGCAAGTCACCGGCTTTGGACTCATGCCCTCAGCGTCGTGGTGTTTGCGTTCGTGTTTACACAACAACACCTAAGAAGCCTAACTCGGCAATGCGTAAAGTTGCCCGTGTACGTCTCACAAACTCAAAGGAGGTTAACTCTTACATCCCGGGAGAAGGTCACAACCTTCAGGAGCACTCAATCGTGCTTGTTCGCGGTGGTCGTGTAAAGGACCTTCCTGGTGTACGTTACCACATCGTTCGCGGTACACTCGATACAGCAGGTGTAGCAAACCGCACACAGCGTCGTTCTAAGTACGGTGCTAAGCGTCCTAAGGCAAAGAAGTAATCTGAAAATTGTCGGACGAAACAAATTTTAAAAACGTTTTGCTGGAGAATTGTTAATAGACAGGTTGAGTAAATGTCCAAGAGAGGACGTTGAAGAACAGTAAGAAACAGCCCCACGCAGACAGAAATTTTTCAAACAAAATGAGAAAAGCAAAACCAAAGAAGCGCGTGATCCTTCCGGATCCGAAGTTCAATGACCAGAAGGTCTCTAAGTTTGTAAACCACCTTATGTATGATGGCAAGAAGAATACATCATACGAAATCTTCTACAAAGCACTCGAAACCGTAGGTGCTAAGATGCAGAACGAGGAAAAGTCGGCTCTCGAAATCTGGAAGCAGGCTCTCGACAACATCACTCCGCAGGTTGAGGTAAAGAGCCGCCGTGTCGGTGGTGCTACTTTCCAGGTGCCGACAGAGATCCGCGCAGAGCGCAAGGAGAGCATCTCTATGAAGAACCTTATCCTCTTTGCACGCAAGCGTGGCGGTAAGAGCATGGCAGACAAGCTCGCTGCTGAGATTATGGACGCTTTCAACAACCAGGGTGGTGCTTACAAGCGTAAGGAAGATATGCACCGCATGGCAGAGGCTAACCGCGCATTCGCTCACTTCAGATTCTAATATAATAATAAGGTAAAAGGAAAAATGGCAAATCGCGATTTACATTTGACTCGTAACATCGG
>ULPT01051760.1_pt1 | contig 12147 bp, 12 predicted proteins | sample 1953751 | NCBI WGS metagenome assembly ULPT01 (sample SAMEA4835636, study PRJEB28245) | human gut metagenome | biome: gut microbiome; material: fecal sample | place: Denmark | collected 2008
CGGTGATTCCGAGAATCCGCTGCTCGAGTCCTGCGAGTTCATATTTGAGCTGGACCTCGTCCATCGAACGATAGTCCGGTTTGTCAATGTTTCTTTTCATGCCGTAAAGATATTGCTTGAAACTGCCAAAGAGTGGCAATCGACGGGATCAGAGCAGTATTGCTTGCGGCCGCAGTCTTTGCATTTGAAGCCGGCCCAGATGGTATCGAATTGGTTCATTGCGGCTTCGACCAGAGCGGGGTCATCTGTCAGGATGCCGGCCTCGAAGTTTCGGTTGCGTGGGCTTTTCATTCCCAGGCCTGCGCCGGTGAGGTTTGCCGAGCCGATGTAGGCAAGCTTGAAGTCAAAGATAATCAGTTTGAAGTGTACTCTGGGGCATAGAACCCGCTCCAGTCCGGAAAACAGTACTGGGTAATGGTCGAAATCCTCCCTGAATTTCGGGCCTGGTTCCTTGGCATGGATGAGACGGATTTCACGCCCTTTGCTGATCAGGTCGGCAAGTACGCCCAGGAGAGGACGCTCGCCGACATACAGGTCCTTTATGTCGGCAGTCCCGATCCAAAGATGTTCTTTCACATTTGCAACGCGGGCTATGACTTCCTGGAAGTGCGCTTCGTCTGCGATGTACTGTATCATACTAATAACTGTGAATTTGTGAGAATATGTCGGAATAATTCTTGACGTCCCTTTCGCGCATCAGGAATTTGAGAGCTTCTCCCTGAAGCATTCCCCGTCGGTTGTCATCCTTGTCCCACAACGTATTGTTTGATGCGTAATCGGTTACGGCATTGTAAAGTTCCCATACTGTCATGCTGGCTTTCATCTGTTTCAATTGGACTGTTGTGCCGTCATATCCTGCGTCAAGGTACATATGAAGTTCCTCATTGTAAGGAGCGATTGCTTTGGCAATTTTGTTGTCAATCATGTAATTGTCGAGTTTGTCTGAAATTGTTTTCAGCTCGGCGATTGATGCATTGACTTCCATCGCCTCGAGGGCTTTGTTTCGGAACTTATCGAAGGAATCGGTCAATAATCCGGAGTTCTGCGGGAGGTTCAGTATTCCGCTGATTTTGTCTTCCCTGACGGTAGTGATTCGTGCTTCCTTATGTTTTATGGTTTCAGTTTGGCCATTTGAACAGATAAGACGTTCGTAATATCGTCCTAACTCGATTTGACCGAGATTCCATTTCAAGTAGTAAGAATTGACCAGAAAGTCCTCATTGGAGGCTATCTGCCGCACGTCTGGGTTATTGCTGTTTAGAAACAAGGTGAATCCGGCAGAGATGTCATACGCCATTTGATAGTCGACAGGATAAAGACTGTTTTCTAGGAAGAGTTCCAGAAAGTCAAAAAAGGCGTCGGATGTGATGGGGTCTTCACTGATGGGAACCAGCCCACTTACGGTGCGGCTTGAAGGATTGGCTATCAGCGCAACCGAGACAGGTTTCATCATGGAACCTGCTGTAGCCAAGTAATTGCGAAAATCCCTGACTCCAGCTTCTCCTGATGCATTCTTGACAACTTTTGCCTGCATGGGTGTAAGTCCTATGATCTTGTCCAACTGTTTAGACACCAAGTCGTTCACTAGAAGTTCTGTTCCATCCACCCGATATACGTTCTTGCCGTAGCCTTCGTATGGGGCAGTAACATTCGAACCGTCATCAAGGCGTCCGATATATTCGATTGCGTCTCGACGGACGACTTTGTACGGATTTGCAGAACTGTCAACTTTCTGTCGCAGTTCTGCCAGATTGATTTCACTCATACTCCAGTTTTGTTTTGGTTGTTAAATATCTTGTCGAACTGATCGGCAAATTTGCGGAGACTGCCGGATGCTGTGGCTTGCAGTTTGCGCAGTTTGCGATCTTGTTCAAATTTGTCAGCATTGTAATAGACGTCGCCGGTCACGGACAAATCGTAATACAGACGTACTCCCACATCACCACGACGATGTTTGCTGAAGACTGCGTAACGGTCCGAGTAGATGTTTTGAGGATTTTCGAGTCGAAGTTCAAGCATCGCTGTGATGGCGTGTTTGAGTCTGTTGGAACCGATGAAGTGACCTGCTTTCGTCACCTGTTGGATGGTCAGGAACGTGGTGTTGACCCCACGAGCGTTGGCGGCTTTGTTTTGCTGCTTGATAAGCGAAAGCAACACGCTTTCAGCTTTCTTGAGCGTGTAGTTTTCTTCGTCTTTGATGATGCCCTGTAACTCATAGAAAGAGTCAATGGCAACGATATCCCAGCCCTGTTCCAATGTGCTCTTGAGGGTTTCAAGATTGTGGGAATTATCTTCTTCATCAAAATTGGCTTCAATGAAGAGAATGTCCAAGTCCTGGAACTTTGGAAAACGCTGGACATATATGGCCAGGTCAATCTCGTTCATCTCTGCGCTTATAAAAAGTACGCGGACGCCGGTGTTGCATTTTCGGATATTCGAAAGAAGGTCAAGGATGATGGTGGTCTTACCCACTCCAGGGTCTCCGATGATCATGTAATTGACACCCTTGGGAAGTCCTTTGTAACTGCATAACAGTTCATCCAGAACCGTTCCGCTCATATAATTGCGGAATAGTTCCGGATCGAACTTCATATCACGCATTTTTATAATTTCTCGTTTCATGGTTGCAAAGAAAGATTGTTTCGCAGCCGAAACTTGGCATTATTTTATTGGCTGTTCCCACTTCGAAAGAATCGCGTGTGATCGAGTCTATATCGACATTACGGTCTGTATAGCCTTTGACATCCTCGAATTGACTGTCGGCATCCTCGGCGTGCCAGACGAACACCTCATCGTACTCCGGACCCTCGCCAATCCATTTCCCGACGATGCGTGGCCAGATGTTTCCCGAAGGTATGATGTGCAATGTCTTTCCCATACTTCATGTCCTTTTCTTGCAGACAAAGTTAAAATGCGCCACTGCAAAAGTGTGGCAGTAACGCGTTTGTGAAAAGACTGACATAGTGTGAACATAGCGAAAAATCATTGGAGTTAAAGCTGTCGTGATTAAACCAGTTGGTCTTTCAGTTCAGGTTTCAATTCACGGACAATCTCGAGGACACGCTCCTCCAGGAATTTGTATTCCTCTAAATAGAAATAGTCTTTGACGATTCCCGGCGTGTGTTCCTTTTCTTCTAGCAGGTCGTAAATATTGTCTGGACTGTCGGAGATTATTTCCCAATTCTCGTCACAGCGACACAGCCAAGCATGCCAGGGCTCCTTGCCACAGTAACAGTCATTCCATGTGAGAAAAATAATCCAATTGTTTCCGTCATTGTCTTTGAAATGGTAGACTATCTCTGGGTAAAAGATGTCTTCAGCACGCTCTTCATTCCATTGGTTCAGGACTATTCTGTTGTCCTGTTCTTTGTCTTGTTTCATGTTTGTTGTGTTTAATATTTTGTTTTATGTCTAGATTGGCTGGATTCCATCATCATTCTCCAGGCATCTATATCGGAGGTAAAACTGTATATTTGGATCTGGGCATGCTGGCTATCCATCTTTGGGCGTCGTCCAGGTCATAAAAGCCTTGCCCGCCGAAGGAATCTTCGTTATATATCATCCAGAGGATGTTCCCATGAAATCTTTTCGGGAAGCTTGGTTTCGGAGCATATCCGTCTGTAATCATTATGAGTCCGTCGTATCGGTTCTCGAAGAAGAAGTCGAAGGGAGCCTGGAAATCGGTGCCGCCACGCCCGCTAATCTTCAGGGATTTCCTCGCCTTCTTCATCGTGAGAACGTCACCCTGCAGTCCGACGTCAAACTGGATTATGTTGATACACTCCACTCCATACTTGAAGAACCGGTTGATGATCGAGAGGGCCTGCGACACCTGGCGGTTATTCACGGAACCGCTCACATCGACGGCCACCAGCAGCCGGGTTGCGAAGTCCCGCTTGCTGCCCATATACTGGAAGCCGTAGCGGCGGCTCGGAATCATTCTGGTACGGCTGCGCTTGCTGCTCAAGACTGAAGCTCTGAACCCGGAAAGTATTGACCTGTAGTCTATCCGTACGATTGTGGTAGCCTCGATCTTCTCCTTCAGGTTGCCTCCGATAGATCCCCACTGTCTGCAGCGTTGTGCCCGACGGACAGTCTCCTTCAACTGCTCCGAGGCCAGTTGGTCCTCCTCCCAGAGTTCCGCGGACTCCGCCGCCAGATTTGCCACTTGCTGGAGCGTATCGTCCTCTCTTTCGGGTTGTTCATCTTGCTCCTCCCGGTCATTCTTTTTGCAGCCCTCTTCCGGTTTATCTCTTTGACATGGTCTATTTTCAGCATCGTCATTTTGGCCGCTCCCGTTTTCATCATTCTCCTGCTCATTACGGCCGTCAGACTCTCCGCCGGATTCCGCGTCATCGCTTTGGCCGCCACCGCCATCATCAATCTCACCCACGATATCGTAGGGCGGAGACTGCACATTCGTGTCGAGAAAGTCTTTCACGATGGCATAATACTCTTCGAAACACAGACCGTAGTCGAACCTCAATCCTTTCGGAAGGGAGATTGTGCTGATGTTGTGGTAGGATGAGGTCAATGTCATATCGCTTGCTATGCCGAGAGTTGCCTTCTTAGCCTTGTAGGGCTGTCTCTGATACGGGTGCCCCAACAGGATGCGGATGACCTCGAAACGCAGGCGTTCCTCGATTTGTCTCCTTCCCCAATCCTTCATCATGTCCGGGTTGTATTCTATCCGCATCTTTCCGGTACGCATCGGCACATTCATCTTGGTGTTCTCCGCCAGTGTATGCGTGCACCAGGCGGAAAACAGGAGAGGCTCGGTCAGGAACCATTCCTCGACGATTTTGGAGATTGTTTCTTCCATTACAGATTCTTGATGAATTCGGTTATTGTCTTGAAGCATTTTGGGGCTTTGCTCATCATGAAAAGATTGGCCTTTGTGTAGGTGGCGCCCTCGAATACGGAGCAGAAATGAGCCATCGATTCGCGTCTGTTTCCCGCCGTCAGCCAGTTCATATAGTTTATGAGATTGTCCGCAGCGACCTGCTCGGGGCCCTGCTTGGCATTCTCGATGCAGCGGAAGATGTTCTCATTGACAATGGCAAGGTCGTGGGCCTGATACTTCTCAAGCATTGACTTATGCCCGTCAAAATCCTTCAGGACGGATTCGGCACTGATGATGCCGCTCTGATTGAAGCTCTCGAAGAACTCGGATGTGGCCTTTGCTCCTACGATGCCGGCAATCACTTTCCTTGTAGTTGCCGTGATGTTCGGAGTGTTTCTGATGATGTCTGAAACACGCTCCCATCCGCGTCGGTCCGGTGTCTTCTCTAGCGAAGAGGATGTGTCCGTCGCGGCTCCGTCCCCGTCGAGCATCCGGTTGTTCCCCTCAACGAAAGTGATTACGTGCTTGTCAATGCCGTTGTTCGATGCCCACAACACCCATTCTCCGACAGTGGGGCGGAAATTGTAGATGTTGAATCGTGAAACGAGCGCCGGGTCAAGGTCTGTAAGCTGATACTCCTCGCCGTCATTGACAGCAGACACTATCCTGCTGCCGGCAGGCAGTTCCAGTCCTGCGATTTTGCGGTTCAGGGCCAGATCCATGATGGTCTGAAGTATTTCAGGGCGGGCGCGGTTCAGTTCGTCGAGGAAAAGCACAACCGGCTGGTTGTCCGTCGGGAACCAGTAAGGTGGCATGAATACGGTCTTGCCGGTCTTCTCGTCCTTGTTCGGCAAACCGATAAGGTCTCCAGGGTCGGACATCTGTCCTAGGAATAAGGTGACCACTTTCTGGCCCTTGGCTGAGAAATGGTCTGTGATTATCTTGGACTTGCCTATGCCGTGTTTGCCGGACAGCATGATGTTATGTGAGGGCGGAGTGCTGTCCAAGAGATTCTTGAGTTCTTTTGTGTTGATATTTATGGACATATGATATTGTTTTATGTAAGTCTTCTTCGAATGAGTCATAATAAAGGACGGCCATGGTCACCACGTCTCGTTTCCTCTTCCAGAATTTCAACACTGCATATAAGGGATGGAACGTACGACTTTTTCCTTGAAACGCAAATCTATTGTCCTGCCTCCTTTACTGATGCAAAGGAAACAACCCTCACTGAAAAATAGTGGCAGTAAGGGTATTCGGCAGTGAATTATTTCCATCAAAAAGTGAGGTCTCTGCGGCACTGCCTCTGTTTGGCATTCCGGAAGTATAACTTTGGCGCATCAACAATGACAGTATGTATGAGTGGCTCAGCTCTTTTTCGGAAAGACTGCTCGCTTCTCACAAAGTGCGAATGACAAATTTGCCAAAACGGAGAATGAATACAATTGAAGGATATGTTGTAAAATTCTTCACGGATATGGTTGATGAAAATGCCATAAGGCAAATCAAACAACTTTTATCCATAAATGTCTTTGCTGACAAAAAGATCAGGATTCTGCCGGACGTGCATGCTGGCGCCGGTTGTGTAATTGGTTTTACCGGAAATCTTGGTGAAAAAGTGATTCCAAATATAGTGGGAGTTGATATAGGCTGCGGAATGAGGGTGTTAAACCTTGGGAATGTCAATGGCATTGATTATCACGGATTGCATGAACATATCCGAACAAATATGATTATCTACCATAGCTTCTAATTCAGCCATTGACACTTCAGAACTTGGTATGTCCATTCTCATTACACTAAGTGTTGTATCACTGTTCTCGACTAGTGCAAGCACATATTTTTCATTGACTTAACTTTTTCCCATAACCGGTTTTTGTTAATTTCCGAATGTGGAGTTCGGTGTATGTCACGAACCCTGTGTTCGCCAGTAACAGAATTTACGGTATCGTCAGTTATTACATTGGCTGATTTACATCTAAAGAAACATTGACATATACATTGGCAGTAATATCAAGTCTTGCTCTTTACGAATATCCTTCGAGTGTAGAAGGAATCGTTGCAGAATACGGGCTGAGAACTTTTTCTGGAATTCATCGATAGAAACATGAAGATTGGATGTCGATGACTTGACTTCTATTGGGCAAATTTTAGCTTTACGAGACAAAAGGAAGTCTATCTCATAATTATGTTTGCCCGATGGTGTTGGCCACGTATGATAATATAGCTTATTTCCCGTTGCTGTCAGTATCTGCGACACAACATTCTCATACACATAGCCCACATCAGCCTTCAGTTTGTCACTCAACAATTTCTGGTAAATGACATTCTCCGTAAATTTATCGTCCCAAAAAGCCAGAGTGACAAACAGCCCTGTATCTCCGCAAAATAATTTGAACTGGTCGCGGTTGATGTGTGACGCCAGTCCTGCACTTGGATCGTTAGCATGATAAGCTATATTGACGGTCATAGAATCTTTGAGGATATTTATCTGACCCCTCAAACGATCCAGCTTTCCTCCTTCAATCACGCTACTCACCTGATAGCGAGATGCGTTACTGTTTAGTTGAGCAGGAATGGCGTGAAACAGGTCGGAGGTTTGACCTGATGGATCCAAGTCGTAGAAATCTTCATCGTATAGGTCAAGAATGCTACGTTTGCGTTGGTCAACAATGCTCATGTCATTCGTGTCAAGGTAGTCATTGACTGCCTGGGGCATGCCTCCAACCAATACATACAGACGGAAGTCGCGCATCATACGACGATTCGTATCATCACTCAGTGAACTCAAATTGTTGAACATTGTACGCAGAAGGGGAATAGTCTGGTCATCTCCCAACGCCCAGCGAAACTCCTCATAGTCCATAGGGTACATATCAAGGCGTGTCTCCTCACTGGGAATGAGAATATTGTTCTGTTGGCTATTCTTGCCTGCCGATTTCCATTTACGTTTGATACTCAACAGGGAGCCAGTCTCGATATAATCGTAGCGTCCATCGGCCACAAGTGTTTTAATGGCTTGCCGGGCTAATGGCTGTTTTTGTATTTCATCAAAGATGATGACAGACTTGTGTAGTTTCAGGCTTTTTCGATAGTTAAGTTGCAGCTGGGTGAAGATGTAGTCCAAATTGGAGATATCTTCAAACAAACGGTGTATTGCTGGCGTTGCCTTTGAGAAGTCAACCAATATGTAGCTTTCGTATTCATGACGGGCAAACTCCTCGGCAACAGTGGATTTGCCGACACGCCTTGCACCTCTGATAAGAAGTGCGGTTGTTCCGTGCTGATTTTGTTTCCAACTCAGCATTTGTTCATAGATCTTACGTCTAAATATTCTTTCTGCCATCTTTTTTATTTAACTCGATGTAAAGATAGCTATAAAACCCCAATTACTAAAGGAAAAGAATAAAAATGCCGAAATTCTCAAAGGCTTTTTATAACAAAATGCCGAAAATCTCAACGAGTGCAGCAACACAATCCCGATGGGATTATGTTAATGTACGCGGATTCGGGGCACCGACGCTCGCTCTGGCACTGCGGCTCCCGGGCGATTATGGCCCCTGGGGGCGGTGGGGGGATAAACCAGCGCAGTGAACTGGCGGTTGTGGAGCAAGCGACAGCGAGCGGAACAACCGACTGCTGACTGCGACCGCTTTTCCTTTAATTGCGGGGTGGGCGTCCGCAAGTCTGTGGCAGACTTGTTCTGACACAGTCTTGCAGCGAATGGAGGCAATGAAGGTCGCTGGTCTGACGTTGCGCAGCAATCGGCAGACCAGCGAGTGCCGCTTTCTTATCTTCCTGATTTATCGGCCTTTTGCATCATTTCGCCACATTATGCCAAATTTCTTCGGTAAAAATGATTAAATTTGTTACTTATTAGCAGAAATATACCTGGAATTGTACATTAATGACACTATTCGGCCATTCATACGATGCGGCTTTGGAGCAGTTTCTATCGTCTGCCCCAAGGTATCGGCTTGCTGTGCTGAAGGTTGATTCTTCGGCCAGGGAGGAGAATGCGCTGAATATCGGCCTGGAACTGACAAAGGCCATTGAAAGGCTTGACAGGCATAATGAGATGGCGTTTCAGTTTGCCGTCCAGGAAGCAATCTCTCGTATCGTCAAGGAGCATATTATCACTGATCCTGTGCTGGGTGAAGTTGTTGTCTTCGAGAATCCTGGCATCCTCTTCGAGCCCGCGCTGCGTATCGATGTATCGGATGTATTGCAGAGAATATCACGCAATACGCTGGCGATACTGCTATGGCCTGGAGAAATTGCCAAGGAAAAGTTGTCATTTTTGTCTACCTCATCGGTATATCATATAAAGCAGTCTGAAACAAATTACATCATCTTATGAAATATCGCGATATTCTTCAATTCGACCCGATTACCGATGTTATCCAGTTAGATAAACTGGACCGCAACGATTATCGTGAAGACATCATCAAGTCGTTTGTCTATCCGGATTACTTCGTTGAAACGATTATTCCTGGAATTGTCCGTAATCTGAAGTTCGGTGAACGTAACCAGAAGGGTATCCAGATTATCGGTAACTATGGTACCGGTAAGAGTCACTTGATGTCACTGGTCTCCCTCATCGCTGAGAATAGCGCATACCTGGATAAAGTTACCAATAAAGCAGCTAAGGATCTGATGGCTCCCATTGCCGGAAAGTTCAAGGTGCATCGTTTTGAGATGCAAACGGACCAGGGGCTTTGGAAAATTGTCTGCTTCCAGATTCAGCGGTATTTGGATGAACTGGGCGTGAACTACAAGTTCGACCCGGATTCTTTGAAGATGTACAGCGAACAGCTGGATGAGATGATGAGTGCCTTCGAGGAAAAATTCCCCGATAAGGGTCTTCTTATCATCATAGATGAATTGCTGGCATACTTTAAGGGTCGTGCATCCGTTGGACAGTTAGATCAGGATTTGCAGGTTCTCCAGGCTCTTGGCCAGCAGTGTGCAAAGGGACGATTCGCCTTTATGTTTGGCGTTCAGGAGATGATATATCAGGCGAAGGAATTTGCTTTTGCTGCTGAGATGATGTTGAAGGTTAAAGACCGCTATACAGATCTGACCATCCGCAAAGAAGATGTGTCATTTGTCGTACAGCATCGTTTGCTTCGTAAGTCGGAGCAGCAGAAGCAGGCCATTCGCACTCACTTGGAGAAGTTCATCGGCCTGTTCAGCGATATGCACTCGCATCTGCAGGATTATGTGGAACTGTTCCCGGTTCATCCGGCATACTTCGATAACTTCCAGCGTATCAAACTGGGGCGTGCTCAGCGCGAGGTGCTGAAGACGCTCACCCGTCAGTTTGAGAAGATTGCTGACAACGACATCCCGACAGATAACCCCGGCCTTATTACCTACGATCAATATTGGGAGCAAATGATGGCCGATACAGGTCTTATGGCTGTCCCTGACTTTAAAACCGTCTCTGATACTGTGCGGACCATCCAGGGTAAGATTGACAGCAATTTCACCGGTCTGAGAAAGTCGCAGATTCCTACCGCAAAAAGGATTGTCAATGCCTGCGCCATTAAACTCCTTCAGGGTGACTTAAACAAGGGGAACGGTACACGCGCGGAATCCCTGGTTGAAGACCTGTGTATCACGGATGAACTTGCAGACAACAAGGAATTCCTGGTGGACAGCGTAGATGCTACGGCCAAGTTGGTTATTAAAGCAACCTCTGGCCAGTATTTCGATTTCAACGAGGAGAACGGCGAGTATCACCTCCGCACAGAAGGCGGCGTGAATTTCGACCAGTTGATTGCTCAATTTGCCGAAACAATGCCGGTGAGCCGCAAGGATGAGTCTTTCTTTAACTTCATCATAGAGGCACTTGGCATCAACGCAAAGTCTTATGTGTCTGGATTCCAAATCTATACGCACGAATTGGATTGGCGGAGCCACAAGATTACCCGGGACGGATACATCTTCTTCGGCAACCCGAATGAGAAATCTACAACGCATCCGAAGCAGCACTTCTATATGATATTCATGCCCATATTCCAGGAAGAAAAGAAGAAGCGGAATATTGATCAGGATGAGGTGTATTTCGTGATGGACAATCTGAGCGAGGACTTCAAGAAATTGGTGGTTCTCCATGGTGCAGCGTTCAGCCTGTTCACTTCGGCAGACACTGCGCAGAAAGTCCATTATAAGGCCAAGTGCGAAGACCTCTTCGTAAAAGCCCGTCGCGCCTTTGATGCCTGCTATCTCAACAACACCCAGGTGTTCTATAAGGATGGGGATGCAAGGACGCTGAATTCATTCCAGCTGCCTCCTTCCGGGTCGACGAAGATGGAGATTTTCGACAGCGTGGCCAGTGCCATTTTCGAGGATCAGTTTACGACCGAGTTGCCGAAGTATCCTGCCTTCACCTATGCCAACCAGACACCATTACCCACGACAACCTTGACCGTTATATCAAGGGTGCCATCGCAAAGATTCTCCGTCCGACGGAAGGCAACAAGGACGGAGAAGCGATTTTGAGCGGACTTGGCTGCTACAAGGCCGGCGAACTGGTATCCGCAGACAGCATCTACGCCCAGTCCATCTTGAAGATGATGAACGACCGAGGGCAGAATATGGTGGTGAACAAGGATGAGATTCTGGAAAAACTGTATCGCTCTGATAATGTTTGGTACACCAAGGAGCACCATTTGGACGCACCGTTTGAGTTTATGGTGCTTGCTGCCCTGGCTGCTTTGGGCGAGTGCGAAATTACGCTCAATAGTGGCGAGGTTATCAATGCGAGCAGCCTGGATAAACTACGCAATTTGCAGGCGGACGATTATTTCACTTTCGCCAACATCAAGCGCCCGAAAGAGGTGAATATCCCCGTGATGCGCGAGTTGACCAAGATGCTTTGTGGACGTGATCTGTCCAACCAACTCGATCAGCAGAGCACATATACCTTGTTAGTAACGGAAGCACGGAAACTCGCAGCCGAGTGTGTTGCTTTTGATGCAAAGGAACTGAAAAATGGACTCGAAGTCGCCGGTGTGGAAATCATCAGCCCGATGGCTGGCGTTTCTATCCGAGGCAATGCTCTGGCGCTTCGCGGATTCTGCGACAAGGTATCGACGTTCACTTCCCAGGCTAAGATTAAGAATTTCCCGTTCGACCGGGCTGTTGTGAAGAAGATGACTGAGAATAAGAAGGAGCTGGAGGATACGAAGACCGTTATCAAGACCGCAGGTGAACTGAATTCCAAGTTACAATATCTCACTCAAGCCAAGCAGTATGTTCTGTATTATACTGAAAAAGGTTGACTCATAAAAACGAGT
>ULPT01065781.1_pt1 | contig 12056 bp, 7 predicted proteins | sample 1953751 | NCBI WGS metagenome assembly ULPT01 (sample SAMEA4835636, study PRJEB28245) | human gut metagenome | biome: gut microbiome; material: fecal sample | place: Denmark | collected 2008
AGGTGTAATAATGGGATTAGCATTTTTATGTGGACAAACAACAAATAGCTATACTACTGACGAAAAAACTAAACTTGCAGGTATAGAAACAGGTGCTAACAAAACAGTTGTTGACAACTCTCTATCTGCATCTTCAACCAATCCTGTGCAGAACAATGTTGTAAAAACAGCATTGGATAATAAGCTTGACACCACTGGAGGCACTATAAGTGGAAGACTTGATTTAGATGGCAAGATTGTTTTATCCACTACTTCTTATGGGTCTTCTCTTCCTTCCTCTGGTGTGGCTGGTCAAGTATTTTTCTTGAGAGTGTGAGGTGAAGTAGATGGCAACACCAAACGTAGGAACATTAAACAGTATTTCTCGTAATCAAATATATAAAGGATTATATAGTTCTGACCAGACCGTAACATTTAGTGCCAGTCAACCAGGATACTTATACGTATATTCTTCAAGATATCAGAAGTGGTACAGAAAGACAACATCTAAAGCAACTTCCGGCTCTATTACAATAGATAAGAACGCTTCGGTAACGAGTTTGGCCACAGGGTATAGCTGTGCCTTAGTAACAAATGATATCGGAAGTTCTTACTCCGGCGGCATAAACCCGTATCGAATTGTCCACATCCCAACCTATGCTTTTCAAGGATATGTAAATTCGTATACTCCGAGTGAAATAAACAGTTCGGATTACTCAACACCTACACCAAGAACCGCACCAAGCGGTTATACTTTCTACGGTTGGACAAGCAGGAGTTCAGCTGTCACTGTAGGATGTCCTGCGGGTACGCCTTGGTCAGATTCGACATACGGTGGAAAGTGGTTAGACGGTAAAACTTGGTACGCTGTATTCAAAAAGCCTGGATCGACAACTTCCGTTACCCTCAAAGCACAAAGCACAACTGGAACCACCACAAAAACTGCCTCAAAAACAATAACCGATGCTTTTATTGGTGGCGTAGGAACAACTAAATCTGGAGGCGACACTTCATATACAAACGAGTCTGATCCGACCTATGGCAGCTATGATTTTCAGGGTTGGGCTACAAGCTCTACATCGACCTCCACAACATACAGTACCGCAAAACAGGCATTAGATGCTGGATACACAGGTACTCTATATGCTGTATTTTATAAGAGTTTCCCGCCAAGCAGTGTTACATTAAACGCTAACGGAGGCAGTTGCTCTTATTCATCTGCCAGTAAATCAACAACCCCTATATATCTTTATGGAACCAGTGGCATGTCAGGGGGAAATGTTCGTTACTATCCCTCAGACCCGGAGCCTACTCGTAGTGGATATTCTTTTCAGGGATGGAGCACCAGCTCGTCTGCCACATATGTATCCTATAGCAGCACCTCGGAAGCATTGGATGCTGGTTATACGGGCACCCTCTATGCTGTTTGGGACGAAGAAACCTATACTGCTTATTTCAATGCAAACGGTGGTAGCGGTTCTGTATCAAGTAGGCCCGCAACTTATAACTCGGCTTTTACGTTCCCGTCAGGCAGCAGTCTATATTTAGACGGATATGAATTCCAAGGATGGTCAACCAGCAGCACCGGATCAGGGATCATCTACGGAGCGGGTGAAAGATGGGTGTGGCAGTGGACAGATGATATGGTCTTTTATGCCGTCTGGGAAGAGTCCACAAAGGGTGTAAGAATCTTTGAATCTTCAACGTCAAGTAGTCTATACGCTGTTTACATTTCTAATGGCAGCTCTTGGGCTCTTTACGCTCCTTATGTTTATGATGGTGGATGGAAAGAAATAGGATAGTGTTTATAAATAAAAACATTACAACAATTTATTTTATAGGAGGAAAAAATTATGGAAATGTTAACTTTAATTATCTCTTTATCTATTATTATGTGGTACATCATTGATAGGTTTAAAGGCATGTGGGAAGGTGCCAAGTATGGTAAGTATGTTACTATAGCTGTTTCTGCTATATTTGCATTTGCTATGTCTTTTGGCTTCAATGTAGACATTATGTTGGCACTAGGTCTTGTAGAAACTAGTTCTGAGATTGGTACAGTAATTACTGCTCTAACTTTAATGTCTGGTAGCTCTGCTGTTGCAGAAATTATTGAAAGAGTTAAAGGTGGCAAGTAATTATTGCCTTGGAAATAAAAGGAAATTTTTGAATAAGGAAGGTGAACGCGATGAGTAATAGTCCATTAGTTAATTACACTAGGATTAGTCCTTTTAGAACAAGAAATCGCACTCACAAAATTGATATGGTAATTATCCATTGTGTAGTTGGCCAGACATCAGTTGAAACTCTTGGTAGTGTCTTTCAGACGAGACAGGCTAGTTCCAATTATGGCATAGGTTCGGATGGTCGTATTGGCATGTATGTTGAAGAAAAAGATAGGGCTTGGGCTTCTGGCGGTGTTGATAGAGATGGTAATTCTATTCGTGTTAATGGGATTTCTGGTGCAGACATAGACCAACGTGCTATTTCTATTGAATGTGCTTGTGACCCTTCTCATCCATATGCTATCAACCAAAAAGTATATGCTTCACTTATTAAATTGCTTGTTGATATATGTCAGCGCAATGGAATTAAAGAGCTAAAATGGCAAGGTAATAAAAATTTAGTTGGTCAAGTAGACAAGCAGAATATGGCAGTTCATCGTTGGTTTGCTTATAAAGCTTGTCCTGGAGATTATATTTACAATCTCCATCCACAGATTGCAAAAGAAGTAAATGCACGTTTAAGAGAACAGGAGGATGAAAATATGATTAGATATAGGACACTTGATGAGATTCCCAAGGGTTATCAGGCGGAGACTAAGGAGCTCATGGAGCTTGGCTTTAACGGCAAAGGCGGCGACGCAGGTCTCGACGTTACCGAGGACATGCTCAGAACGATGATAATTAATCTTCGTATGTGTAAGGCATTGATAGCGGCTGTCCCTGATCAGGCTATTAACAAAGAAGCACTATTTGAGGAGTTTAAGAAAAATCTCAAGCTTACTGTAGAGGTGCAGTAAATTGTAACACAAATAAAGCCTATATGAAGTAGTTATATGGGCGAGGGAGTGCAGAAATGTGCTCCCTCATTTTTTATGGAAAAAAGGGAGTGAAATTTTATGAAAGTTCTGGCATTTGATCAGTCATCTCGTTGTTCTGGATATGCTTTCTTTGAAAATGGAGAATATGTTGAATCTGGAGTGATCGATATGTCTAAAAGTAAATTAGGAACTTATGAACGTTCTTTTGAAATGGCAAGAGAACTATGGAAAGTTATAAAAAAATATAAGCCGGAGCATTTAATCATTGAGGATACTCAGCAGCAAAGTAACATTAAAACAGTAATAATCTTAGCAAGATTACAAGGCATTATTATAGGTTATGCTGAAGCACATGGCGTTAAAGTGCATATTTTGTTGCCGTCTCAATGGAGGTCTGCGCTTAGTTATTCTCAGGGCCCAAAGATTAAAAGAGCGGAATTAAAACAACAAAGCATAGATTACGTAAAAGAAATTTTTGGTTTAGATGTGTTAGATGATGAAGCAGAAGCGATTGCTGAAGGCGTTGCGGCACATAAAATTTATAAGTTTGATTCTATGTGATTAAAGAGAGTGATTATATGGAAATTTATAATGGAACGTACTGTGTTTATGTACATATCAATAAAATTAATGGTAAAAAGTATGTTGGGCAAACCGTATATGGAAATAATCCTAAAAAACGGTGGTGTGGAGGATCAGGATATCAAACTCAAAAACATTTTTATAGAGCAATACAAAAATATGGATGGGAGAATTTTGAACACGAAGTTGTTGCGTCAAATTTAACCAAAGAAGAGGCTGATGGTTTTGAGATATTGTTAATTAAGAAAATGAATACAACTGATCCGAATTTTGGGTATAATGTAGCATTAGGCGGTGGTGGAACATTGGGTAGACATCCAACAGAAGAGCAGATTCAAAAACAGATAAAAACAATGAGAAAATATTTTAATGATGAGAGTTATATTCAAAAAATGCGAGATGTTGCACCAAAGAGAACAGTATGTCAATTTACTATTACGGGAGAATTTATTAGCATTTATGAAAGTGCGATGGAAGCTCAAAGACAAACAGGTATTCACAATGGAGATATATCAAAATGTGCATTTGGTAGAACTTGTCATATTGGAGATTATATATTTTTATTCTATGAAGATATGGATCAAATAGATGAGAGAGTTAAAAGATATGAAAGAATTGTAAAGCCAAGGAAAGAGCCAATTGTAAGACTTACTTTGGACAGAGAATATATTGATCAATGGGATGGCCCAACCGATGCAGGTAGAAAATTAAATATAAATTATAAAAATATAAATGCTGTTTGTAAAGGAAAGAGAAATATAGCTGGAGGATTTAAATGGATGTATTTATCTGACTATTTACAATTATGCAAAATAGATTATATGTTACAAGAAAATAATGCAAACAAGTAATTAAAATTATGGAGGATATTAAAATGGAGATTAACGAATTTGTTGAAAAAATTAAGGAAGATGGATTTGAAAACATAGAATCATTTATAAAAACTAATTATATACCAGTAAAAGTAAAACAAGACATAGCTCTACGTGCTCTTGAGCAATGCACTAGAAATGATAATGGTTTTATTCATTTAGATAAGTTTATTGAAAATATTTATTTTTCTATGTTTATGTTTAATGCATATACCGAAGTTAATGTTAGTGAAGATTTTGATATATTACTAGAGGAATATGACAAACTATGTAGTGTTGGTGTTTTAGACTTAATAAAAGAACTTTACTTTGAAGATTATACTCGCGCAGAAAGAATTCTATCTTATGAAGAGGCCAGAGTAATGTATCAGAACTCAGCGGAAGCTTCTTTTGCACAAATAGCTAGTGGTATCAATGTAAGTTTGACTACTTTAGCAGATTCTCTTGCGAAAAAAATTGATGGATTTGATATTAACAGCATTCTTCCAGAGAGCGCTGATATTAATGAGCTTTTAAGCACACTTGATAAATTAAAATAATTATTTTATAGGAGTTGATGCCATATGGCTGAAGCAAAAACATTAGGCGATGCTATACAAAAACTAATAGATAATGTTGAAACTGTCGCAGAAATTGCAGGTAATATATCAAGAAAACAGGCAGAAAAAGATTTTAATGATGCAGCTAAAGCAGCAGTTGACAAATATTATGAGTATCAAAATGGAGCTTATACAAAGCATGGTAGACAACACAATTTATATGACATTTATAAGGTAGATTCAAATTTAAAAAGAAAAGGAAAAAGTTTTATACTTACAACAAACATTGATATGGACTCTTCTTCTTTAGAGGGTGTATATTATAGCAATTCAAGCAAACACCAAGGCAGTGGTTCTTGGAGTAGTGGAGGTCAAGTTGAAGGCGATTATGTTTTTGAAAACTTTTTGAAAGGTGCGCACCCATGGACATATTTTAAAGATGGAGAGTATGTGTATGGAGAAAATATTGATAAAGAAATCCCAGATAAGTTTTTAAAAGATTTTATTAAAAATTATGGTAGCAGATATTTTGAAGATAATTTTCAAAAAATAATAGCTCAATTGCTAAAAGTGTATTTATAACGTAGGAGGTGATTCTTTTGGCAGAAGCGAGTTATACTTCGAAAATTAAATTTAGTATTGATGAACTTATGAACAGTCTTGTAGCATGCAAAAGTCAAGCAGAGCAAGTCGATGGAGTTCTTTCAAATATAGGTAAACGTGGAAATCTTAATAATTTTATTAAGCAATTTGTTGCGATGGATGATGCTGTTAAGGCACTTAGAAAAGAGTTAGATTCTGTAAAAGCGGGTCTTGGTGATAAGCTTAATAATGGCTGGATGAAATCTTTCGACGAAATGGTTGCTAAGATGTCCCAGATTTCAGAATTGTCTAGAAACATATTTGAAGGACTTAATGGCGTTAATTTAAAAGACAAAGGTGTTACAAAAGAATTACGTAGCTACGCAGAGCAATTAAATGCAATTTTAAAGAATGTTGGTATTGACAAACAAATTGATTTAGAGCTTTTTAATACTAAAGATGTTCAAGCGCAATTTGATGAGTTAATTCAATATGCTGGAGAACTAAATGGTAAATTAAATGTCACTCTTGGAGAGATTGATTTATCTAAGTTTGGAGATAATATTAAGTCTGCTGGAGATAAAGTGTCTGGCAATATAAAAGAAGCTGGCGGTAAAATTTCCGCTGAGGTGCAACAGCAAATTGATGAATTAGAAAAACAAAAAGCAAAATATCAAGAAGCACTGGATATTTTTAGTGGTAAAGGAACAAGAGTAAAAACAACAAAGAAAAATGATGTTGCCACATTAACTAATCTTGTTGATGAGTTCAAGAAAGCAGAACTTGAATTGTCTCGTAAAGAACAGGGAAGTTCAGGGTATGAGGAAGCATTTGCGCGAAAAGTAAAAGCAGCCACTCTTTTAAAGAACACTGCGGATTATGTTGCAGACCATGGGAGTAATAAAGGTTCAGAATATGTAGCAATGTATTCTAAAGAATATGACAAGGCACAGCAATTTCTAGAAAAATTTTCTGAGAAACAAAAAACAATACTCGAAAAAATAAAGAACGATTATAAACAAAAGATTCAAGAGATTAACACAGAGATTGCAAAATTTGGTAAAGAAGTTCCAGAGACTAAAAATGAACCTAAAAATGCAACAATTTCATATGAAAAATTAACGAAGTCAGTAGAAAGATATTATGAATTGCAGCGTAAGCTTGATACTGCAGCAGATAGCAACGAGTTTAATAAAATTGCAGACGAAGCTGACAAAATTGCAGAAAGCTTTATTAATATGGACAGTGCCTGTTCTGCTGTGTTTGATAGTATACAGGATGGGCTGGGGAAAAGCGAAGCATTAAATCAATTAGCGGACATTTTTAATATTCAGCCTTCTGGTGTAGAAGCAGGCGCAAAGGCTACACAAGAAGCTGCTGATGCTGCAAGAAAGAAAGCCGACGAAGAGGAAAGAGCTTACCAAGCAATTACAAAGAGTGTTGAAGCACAGCGACTAATGTACCATCTAGGAACTGGTTCCGCTATTAATGGCAGAGGCACTCGAAGGGATACATTCGCTGACATGCTTGATAATTTAACTACGAACGCGAAAGGAACTCGATACGAAAAATATGGGTATGGATTATTGGGCAGCGGAATTTTTGGTGTTCAAAACCCAAACACGATCCCAAAAGAACAAGCGGCAAGTACTAGTAAATTTATATATAGTTTAGACTTGTCTAAGTACAATATGTACTTGTTAGATACCGAAGAACGTGCTACGAATCTAATGGATTTTATGAGCAAACTTCAGAAAATTGCGATTAGAGGAGCGCTTCCAGACTATACTGGTTTTAATGAATTTTTAGGAAATACTGATCTTAATTCTCTTTATGAGCAATTTAAAACCCTGTTTGACGAAACAAAATTCACAAAAGAGCAACTTGGTTCGTTTATTGATGAGATGGTTTCGCAACTAACTCAGGCAGGATTATTTTTTGACTCAGAGAAGGGGCAATTAGATTTTCGTAACATTTCTGATGAATTAGCGAATTCTGATAATATATCTACGAGATTTTTTAAAAAGCTTGGGTATCATGGAGTTAATGTTGGGAACACCTCCTTAGATGGATTTGGTCAAGGCTCTGTATTGTTTGATTTTAACCAGTCTGATATAGTTGGATATTTTAACACTATTGAACAAGCTGCACAAGATTTCCAGAACAATTTAAAAAACGGTTGGGTTGGGTCTAATGAACAATTACAACAATATCTTATTAACATAGAAGAGATTATTGCAAAAATTAGTGCGGCAAAGCAAAATAAACTTCAAATACTTCCAGATTATGACACATCTGAATATGATAATACGTTAACGTTGTTAAATAATGTTAAAGCAAATATTTCTAACATTCTTTCAGGAGCTACTAGCCCTGAGAGTTCTAATTTTGCGACTGTTACTGAAGGTCAGACAGCACAGCTTGAAAAAGAGAAAGAGCTTGTGCAAGAAATTACAGCTCTTAAGGAAAAGTTAAACAACATTCCGACAAATCCTGTTGATGCTTCAGAGCTTGAAGCTGCGCAAAAACAAGTACAAGCATTGAAAGAAGAAATCTTTCGTATGGAATGTGCTTTAGATTCATGGAAAAATAGTTATTATGACATAGAAGAAACTTTAAGTTATTCTATACCAATAAGCGAAGTAGAGCAAAATATGACGTCAAATGATGTCGTTGACGAATATAGAGCACAAATTGAAACATTAAAATCCACAATAAATCAATTAAATGAAAAGCTTGCTACGACTAAGACTCGACTTACAGATATACAAACTGTTGACAGCTCATCTAATGCTGGAGATGCGTCGTTAAAAGAAGTAGAGAGTAAAATTCAATCATATGAAGAACTGTGCGAAGTTGTAAAAAGATATAATGAATTAGTCTTGAAATCACACAGTGAGAATCTTACTGATAGTGAGAACAAAGAAATAGACAAGATTAATTCTCAGTTTGCAGCTACAAAAGGTGTTTTAAATGATCCTGATAAATATGTGAATTATGATATAAGCATGAGCCGAATGCGTGGGTTTTTAGGGGAATATAATACAGATCAACTTGCTCAATATCTTGGTATTGAAATACCCCATGCCGCCAGTTCTGCTGGCACATCGATTGATAATTTAAGAACAAAAGCAGAGGATTTAAAAACAAAATTTCTTGAACTTACGCAATCGCTTGATTCTGATTTGTTTGCTGGGCGCTATGATGAATTCAGTCTTGGTAAAAGCCAAGCAGAATTAGATAAAGCACAACAAGAATTACAAGAACTTGCTGACGCTGGATATATTGCGGCTGATGCCATGGAGCAAGTTAATTCTGCTTACCAAAATACGAGCAATGCGATTACTGCTTCTTATGAAGGAATTAAAAATGAAAACATGTTCAAAGAAGATTCTGGCAGTTATGATTGTGGATATGATCGTGGATATGATGATGGCTATTTTGCCGCGGAAAAACGTTACGAGCAAGATGTAAATTCATATATACATGAAATTAATGAACTTACAAAGCGATCCGAGTCTCTAGAATCGCAATTGTCGCAAATGCAGTCTACTAAAAATCAAGTGTCTGAAAGTACTAGTATAACAACCACCGAAATAGATAGTGCTAATAAGGTAAATGAATCATTTGCGGAGGCAACTACACAAAAAAATCAGTTTGTTGAGGCTAATGTCAAAGTTAAAGAAAGTGCCGAATCTTCAGCTATAGCTATTGACAAAGAGGTTCAAAAGGTTAGAGAAGCTAGTGAAGCATTTGCGGACGCAGCAAGTAAGAAGAATGATTTTGCCAACGCTAATAAGAATGTTAAAGATACAGAAGAGAGTACTAAAAAAGAATCAAAATCAAAGAAACCTTCTAGTAATGGATATCAAGATTCAGATACATATAAGACTTTAATAGACGCAAACAAAAAGTTATCTTCTGCTTTTAAGAAAATTGATACAGAAGTTTTTGTGGATAAAGATAGCGATCTTGGACAATTAAAGACTAGATATGAAGAAATAACAAAACAAATTCAAGAGCTTACAAAGTCTGAAGATGCTTTTGGGAAAGCTTCAGAAGATGATTTGCAAAAGTTGAGCTCATTAACAAAACAATTAATGGCAGACATTGGGCAGTATGCTAAGGCGAAGAAAGAAGCATCAAAACAAAATGATTCTGTATATGGATCAGACATTTTCCAAAAAGTTCAATCCAAATATACAGGATTAGTCAACAACATTAGTAATAATGGTTATTCTGATGCGTCTGGAATTGCTAATAAACTTCAACAATACGAACAAGCTTATCAAAGAATACTTGATTTACAGAAAAAGCTTGCAAATATAGATATAACTTCAGATTTGGGCAAAAAAACTGCCGCAGAATTTGATGACGCGGTTAAGTCTTTTAATAATTATGGTAAAGAAATTGAAAATATTATTAAAAAGTCTGAAAATCTTCAAAACAAAATTGGAAATATTCATCGCGCTGTTTCTGAAAGCTTTGATTTAGGCGATCAAGCTAGTAGAAGAAGTGAATTAGAAGCATTTGCACGTTCTTTTGGTGGATTAGATGAAAAATCCATTCAATTTTCTGATAGTTATTCTAAGGTTGTTTTTACGATTAAAAATGGCAATGGAGAAATAGAAAAGATAACTGCTTCTTTTAATCAGGCAGGAACTGCTATTGATGCAAGCTCTAAAAACTTAGGGAAAGCAGCTAATAAATTCACGTCTTTCTTCGATGGTGTAAAAAAGAAAACTGGCGAAATTGCTACTTATTTCACTGGCGCAAATCTTGTATATAAAGCTGTTGCGCAGATTAGACAGGGCATTACATATGTAAAAGAAATTGATACAGCTTTAACTGAATTGAAAAAAGTAACTGATGAAACTGATGCGACATATAAGAAGTTTTTAACAACGGCATCTCAGACTGCTGGGCAGATTGGTTCTACAGTTAAAGATTTTACAAATGCGACTGCTGACTTTGCAAGGCTCGGATATAACATTGAGCAAGCGTCTGATCTAGCAAAAGCAGCATCTGTGTATTATAACGTAGGTGACGACCTTGCCAATATTGGAGAAGCTTCAGATAGCATCATTTCTACGATGCATGGATTTGGTATTGAAGCGGAAAATGCGATGAACATTGTAGACAAATTCAACGAAGTTGGAAATAATTTTGCAATCAGTTCATCTGGCATTGGACAAGCACTTTTACGTTCTGCTAGTGCAATGTCGGAAGCAGGGAATACCATTGATGAGTCAATTGGTTTAATCACTGCCGCGAACTCGGTAGTTCAAAATCCTGAATCCGTAGGCACTGCCATGAAGACATTATCTCTTCGTATTCGAGGAGCAAAAGTAGAACTAGAGGATGCAGGTGAAGATGTTGATGGCATGGCCAACAGTGTGTCCGAACTGCAAAAGAAATTGTTAGCTTTAACTGGCGGCAAAGTTAATATTATGCTCGATGAAAATACGTTTAAAAATACTACAGAAATTTTACGTGAAATGTCTACAGTTTGGGACGACATGACGGATGTAAATCGAGCAGCTGCCCTAGAACTCCTAGGCGGAAAGAGACAGGCAAACGTTTTAGCCGCAGTCATTAAAAATTTTGATTTGGTAGAAGGCGCAATAAAAACATCTTCAGATGCTGCAGGTTCAGCAATGGCAGAAAATGAGAAATATATGGCTAGCATTCAAGGACATATAGATCAATTTAATAATTCAGTTCAAACCATGTGGATGAATCTAATCAATTCAGATGCTGTAAAAAGTATTGTAGATATTGGAACTGATATTACAGGTCTTATTACAAAATTTGGATTACTAGGAACTGTCATAACTGCTGTTTTTGGAACGAAACTTTTTAAAGCAGCAAAATCCGCATGGGATATGGCAAAAACAGCTACTGATGCAGAGTATGCAAAAGCAGAGGCATCTAAAAAAGCTGCTGAAGCCAAGGCTGCTGAAGCTGCAGCACAAGCTGCTGAAGCTGCAGTAGAAAAAGCAGATAATAAAACTACCGCAGAAAACGCACAGGCAACTGCTGCAAAAGCTGCAGCGGCAGAAGCTGCATCAAAGGCTAAAGAAGCGGAAGCTGCGCAAAACGCATCAGAGGCAGCAACAGAAAAAGCAAACAGTGCCGCAAAGAATGCGTCTAAATTTTCTTTTACTGGAATTAAAAGTGGAGCAAGTAAGCTAAAAAGTATTGTAGGTAAATTTTTAGGCACAACTGTTGGAAAAGTTACTGCTGCTGGAGTGGTAATTGGCGGTGTAGCTGCAGCAGTCAAGTTAACTAAAAATTACATTGAAAGAAAACAAGCAGAGCTCGCACAAGAGGTTCAAGATTTAACTAATAATTATAAAGAAACAAAAACAAAAATTGATGCCAATCTAAAATCATTATCTGAATCTAGTGAGAGCACACAGTATCAAACCCTTTCTGACGAATTTAGTGTATTGGCTG
>ULPT01067333.1_pt1 | contig 12003 bp, 7 predicted proteins | sample 1953751 | NCBI WGS metagenome assembly ULPT01 (sample SAMEA4835636, study PRJEB28245) | human gut metagenome | biome: gut microbiome; material: fecal sample | place: Denmark | collected 2008
GATACGAGTCGCAAACAAGTCTTTTGTACTTAGGAAATAAGCTTTTTTTTGTCGCTTTGCAAGCAAAAATCCTACTAAATTCTACGGGTAAACGCTATTCTCTTTTGTTTTTTACAAGATTATTTATAATTTTAGTCTTTAATTATACCATAAAAAGGTGGATTTTCAGCTGAAAATCCACCTTTTACACTATATTTCGCCTTTTGTCCACCTCTTCTTTGTGTTTTTTGTGTACTTTTGCCACTGTAACAAAATAAAACGGAAATAAAAAACCTAAGAATAAACAATGAACAAGAAACAGATTTTACTTTCTGCATTGCTCGCCTCAACCATGGCTGCCAATGCACAGGTTACTATCAATGTGGATGCCTCTAACCCAGGTATCAAGGTTTCACCTAATTTATATGGTATCTTCTTCGAGGATATCAACCATGCTGCAGATGGCGGTCTCTATGCCGAACTCATCAGCAACCGATCATTCGAGGATTCTGAAAAGGATATTCCTACTTGGAAAACTGCAGCTCAGGAAGGTGCTAAGATCAATGCACAACTCATCAATAAGGGTTTGCTCAACAAGGCACAGGGCAAGGCGCTCCAATTGACCATCGCTGCCAAACCTGCTGCCACAGCTTCTATCATCAACGAGGGCTTCTGGGGCATCAACGCCGTTCAGGGCAGAACCTATAAGCTTTCTTTCTGGGCAAAGGGTAGCTATAAAGGCGGATTGAAGGCTCGCCTCACCAACGCCAAGGGCGATAAGGTGTATGCAGAAACCGCTCTCAATGCCAAGGTGGGCAAGAAGTGGACCAAATATACGGCTGAGTTGACTGCCAACGGAAACGATGCCAAGGCTCAGTTCGAACTCGTAGCCGACGGAAAGGGTACCATCGTTCTCGATGTAGTAAGCCTCTTCCCTCCTACTTTCAAGAATCGCGAGAATGGCTTGCGCCCTGATTTGGCTCAGCTTCTCTATAATATCCATCCTAAGTTCGTACGTTTCCCTGGCGGTTGCTACGTAGAGGGACAGGAATCTCCTGAGAATGCTTTCCACTGGGAGAAGACCATCGGTCCTATCGAGGAACGTCCAGGTCATAAGAACGTAAACTGGCGCTACCGTACCAGCGATGGTATGGGCTTCGACGAGTATCTTCAGCTTGCCGAAGATTTGAACGCCAAGCCTCTCTATGTTGTGAATGTTGGTTTGTGGCACGGCGGCATGACTCCTGTGGATAGCATCCAGCCTTGGATTGACGAGTGCATGAATGCCCTGGAGTATGCCAACGGTCCTGTTACCTCTAAATATGGTGCGCTCCGTGCCAAGAATGGTCATCCAGAACCATACAATATCGAGTATCTGGAGATTGGTAATGAGAACAACCAGCCGGATCCTGCGGCTCAGAGCGACCATTACTACGAGCGCTTCAAGAAGTTCAAGGATGCCGTATTGGCAAAATATCCTAAGATGCACCTCATCGGCAACGTGGTGGCTTGGGGCGATGACAATCCTAAGTGGGAAAGCAACGAGAGCGTAGAACTCCTCGACGAGCACTACTACAGAAATCCTGCCTGGTTTGCAGAGAACTTCAACAAGTATGATAACTACGACCGCAAGGGTAGCGAGATTTATGTAGGCGAATATGCCGTAACACAGGGCTTCGGCAATATGGGTTCGCTCGATGCAGCACTCGGTGAGGCTGTCTATATGATGGGCATCGAGAACAACTCTGACATCGTGACTATGGCATCCTACGCTCCAATCTTTGCCAATCTCAACAACCGTATGTGGGCACCAGACATGATTCAATATACATCAGATAAGGTATTCGGAACTCCATCCTACTACGTTCAGAACGTGATGGCGAACAACATCGGTACCCGTGTACTGAAGGTGAACCAGGAGAACCCATACAAGTATGAGCAGACCCAGGTGAAGCCAGCCATCTGCCGTGTGGGTATGGGAACATGGGGTACTCAGGTTTCTTTCGAAGACAAGGGCTACAGCGATGAGAACGGAAAGGCACTGCCAATGACCTTGCAGGAACTGCCTACCGACATCCATGGACAGTGGAAGACAGAAGGCAGCATCATCAAGCAGACCAGCAACGAAGAGAGCTGCATCCGTCTGAACCCAGGCGAGATTACCAGCAATGGCTATATATATAAGGTACGCGCGAAGAAGGATGCCGGAAACGAGGGTTTCCTCATCATCTTCAACTATGTAGATAAGAACAACTACTGCTGGTTGAACCTTGGTGGCTGGAACAACACCCAGCATGGTGTGGAGTCTATCGTGAATGGTGCCAAGAGTCAGATTGCTACCTGCCCTGGCAAGATTGAAACCGGCAAGTGGTATGACATCGAACTGAAGGTAGTTGGCGACAGCATCTTCGCCAAGTTGGATGGCAAGGAGGTATTCTCAACCAAGTTGAAGGCAAATACCCTTCCTGGCATCTTCTCTACAGCAACACTCGATGAGCAGACGGGCGAGGTAATCCTGAAGATTGCCAACACCAGCACCGAGCACACCACAGCGAAGATTAATCTTCAGGGCAAGGAGATCAAGAATGGCAAGCTCATTCGCCTTTCAGCCAAGAACGGTCTGGAGGAGAACACCATCGATAATCCTACCAACATCTATCCTGTAGAAAACTACGTAACTACAGAGAAGAATGGTGCCACAGTAGAGATTCCAGCCAGCTCTCTGAACATCATCAGATTGAAGTAAAAAGATGAAGTAGAAAAAATTGAAATAAGAAACAAGATAAAAACAAGAAACAAGCTACATCCAGGGCATCAGCCCTGGATATACTCGATATATATTGATACATTCTTTGAATAGTTGATAAGATAGTTAGTTAGAAAAGAAGAAGGCGGCAACCTGCGTGATGCAGATTGCCGCCTCGTTTTTTATCTGTCGCTTCATTTAACTGAAAACATAATTGAAGAGCAGGAAGATGCTCAGAATATAGAGCGTAGGATTCAGATCCTTGAACTTACCCACCATCATCTTGATCAATACATAACTCAGAATTCCGAGGCAGATACCATCGGCGATACTGTAGCAGAGTACCATCGGAATACCAATCAAGGTAGAGATGATGATGGCGATAAACATACCGATACCAGCAGAAATGGTGAATCGGAGGTAGGATAACGCATATAAAAGTAAGTTTCATTTGCAAAAAGTTCGATAGTGGTGCCAAAAGTTGCTTTTTTAGGCACTTTTGGCACCACTATCGGCACTTTTTACGTATTTTCCATCGTTTTTCCATTATTTTACATTATCTTTGCGCCAGATTAAAGAAATGAAGATATGCTGCAAAATATCATTGGAAGAAAACGGGAAATTGAGCTAATCGAGAATTGCATCAGTTCCAACAAGCCAGAATTCATCGCCATCTATGGCAGAAGACGAATCGGCAAAACATATCTCGTCAAACAACTATTGGGCGAGAAGTTTAGTTTCTATATGACGGGTGTGTACCAATGCACCAAAAACGAGATGCTCGCTTACTTCAGCGAGCAGCTGGCATTGTATTCCGGAAAGAAACAGGCAAGACCTAAAACCTGGTTCGAGGCGTTCTCTCAACTGCGTTCCCATCTCGCTACCCTATTGGAAGAAAAAGAGCAAATCATCATCTTCATAGACGAACTGCCATGGCTAGATACACCGAAGTCTAATTTCATCCGTGCCCTAGACCTGTTTTGGAATGGATGGGCTTCAGACCAGCCAAACATCAAGTTCATCGTCTGCGGTTCTGCTACCACCTGGATGACCAATAAGCTTTTGGGCGACAAAGGCGGCTTGCATAATCGAGTAACCAGAAAGATTTACCTCGCCCCCTTTGACCTTAACGAGACAGAGCTTTTCTTACAAGCAAAAGGTATCGTATGGACACGCCATCAGATAGCTGAATGCTACATGATCATGGGAGGCACACCATTTTACCTCAATATGATAGACAAGCAATATAGCTTGCCTCAAAATATTGATATGCTTTTTTTCGCAGAAGGCGCAGAACTCTCCAATGAATACGAATTCCTGTTCCGCTCACTTTTCAAGGATTCTATACTTTACCGCAGAATTGTAGAACTTCTTGCCAAGAAAAAGATGGGTATGACAAGAGAAGATGTGATGAGAGCATTACATCTCACATCGGGCGGAAAGCTGTCAGAAGCTTTCAATGATCTCATCAGTTGTGACTTCATCAGGAAATATAACTCTTTCGGGAACAAGTCGAACGGTGCCATGTATCAGTTGACCGACCTCTACACCTTATTCTATTTACACTATATAAAAGGAAAAGAGGAAACCGATGAGCATCTTTGGAGTAACATGATAGACTCTCCATCCCATCGTGCCTGGAGCGGTTATGCCTTCGAGCAGCTCTGCCTTCACCATATCTCGCAAATAAAGAAGAAGCTAGGTATTCTGGGAGTACAGACGAATGTATATTCCTGGCAACAAAAAGCCAACAAGGAAAAAGAAATCGAAGGGGCACAGATTGACCTTATATTAGACCGTAGAGACCAGATTATCAATCTCTGCGAGATGAAGTATTCTCTCAAGGCATACGACATTACCCCTGCTTATCTGCAAAAACTGCTGGACAGAAGAGAAATCTTCCGCCAAGCGTCAAATACCAGTAAGGCACTGCATCTAACTTTCGTTACAGCTGCAGGATTAAAGAAGAATGCCCAGGAAGGCATGATTCAGAGCGAAGTGGAATTGGACGATTTATTCGGAGAGAAAGGTTGAAACAGGTGAATTGTCTGATGGAGGGTGTGGCATAAATCTTATCCAGTGCAGTTTTTAGGCAAGATACTTATGACACACCCTCTACCTTTTCTAGTAGCAACTTTTGGCACCACTATCGGCACTTTTTGCGTTAAATTGCATGCTTGACAAGCAGATTTCCAAGAAAAAGTTTGGAGATTCCGACAAAAAGCGTATTTTTGCAGCAATAAATCCCACCACGCCTCTCTACGATGCGTACCACGGTGGGACTTCGCTTTTTATATGGGTATATGAACTACGACAAACAACCGATAAATATAGATTTTTAGAGACTACCTGATAACACTTACTTTTTACCTTTTGCTACATGAAAACGATAAATGGCGTGGATGAGCACATAACGGGGCACTGTGTTATAGTATTTCTCTACCCTGCCCTGCGCATTGATAGTTCTATCCACTTTCTTCAACTGATGGAACACATCGAATGCATCAGCCTTTACAACCAATTTTCCCTTGAAAAATGGTCGGGAAAGGCGGAAGTTCCATAATAAATTGTCATCATTCATCACAGACTCACCATATCCACGTCGCCTATACATCGAAAGGTCGGTGTCAAACGAGAACCTGAAAGGAAGTGCCAATACTGCACTCAGCCCATAATGATAGTTGTAAGCATCAAGGGTTTCGAAATCCTTCTGTTCGCCACTGGAATGAAGACAGGCTACATAAGCATTCACTCCCAAAGAATGCTTACCCAGTTTGTAGTCCAGACGCAAATCTTCCGAAATGGTGGATGTCTTTACTATACTCTTCTTCATCTCCACAGTTGCAGCATCACTAATCATATCAACACTGTTAACATATCCCCAAGAGGTAACCGTATTAAACATTAACCGTTTCTTCTTATCAACATTGCCACTCAATCCTAAGCGCAAGCTTGTATTCCAGTTACCATTCACATTGGTTGGCGAGAAAGTACGCCTACCAGTGTTTTTATCATATATAAAGCCCATAGCCACTGCATCGGTGGTAGAAGTATAATCGTATTTAAGATCATACATCAGAGACTTCAAACTTCCATTATAGACATATTGCATATGATGCAACATTGAGTTCTTCAGTTTTTCATTTCCATAACGCTTTACATTCAGAGGGTCTGCATCATCTATATAATCAAACAGATAGAGCATCTGAGGAGCTACCTGAGTTATAGAATAGACCAGACTGCTAGAAAACTTTCTGTTTTTTCTATTTCCGCTCCAATATAGGGTAAACTCCGGGTTCAGGAAACTTAAATTACGAGAGAGTTCCTTGTCTAGAGATGCCCTTCTATAACGCATATTCTCATGCGAGAAGTTGAAGTTCCACTGGCTCTTGAACAAGATATCATTCTTTGCATCTTCTACCACCTGCCAGGAAAAAATCGCAAACGGCTTATGCGCATCAGTATGAAAATCATACAGATAACTATTAGCCGCATCTATCGTTGAAAGATAATCAGTAACAGATGGCAAGACACCTAATTCATGATTGGCATCAGCTCCCCATCCTGCAAGTTGCTCCAAACGATAAAGACTATTCTCTTCATGAGAATACTTCTGCTCATAACCATATTGAATAGCTCCCCACAACTTATCAGAAAAATTGAAGGAGTACCCCAAGCCGCCATGATAACGATACCCTTTAGAAGACCAAGGTACATAACGGCGACGATAATCATTATTTCCAGCAACATTTCCTGAAGCATAGTCAAGGCTATAAATGCTATATCCCTCATCATCTTTACCAAACACATCACCACCAAACTTAAGCTGCAACATATCTCCAGCTTCATTTACGATGAAATCACAACTATAGTCCAATGATGCAAGCCAACTCTTCAAGTCATTCAGGCTCTTACTTTCCACCCTGTTTATCAAGTTCTTATACAGCTCACCTGTTGAAATCGGGAAGAGACGATTCCACATCTGTTCCTGATTTTCCCAACTTTCAGCCATCAGAGCTGAATAAAAGATGGAATTCTGCTTACGGCGAGAGTAATTGGCTTTTTGGTCAATTGTCATATAGCATTTAGAATTTCTGCCACCAGGAGTCAACGTCAACATGTTGTTCATATTGAGATAGAAATTACAATACTTTGCTTCATTCATAGAACGCTCGTATGTATCCCCCGATGACAAGAAGTTGGTGCGATAAGCATTCGTTTCCTCATGATTATCATAATGAGTAAGGTCGGCATTACTTCTCAACCGGAATCGGTTGAGTCTATCATCCACATTCAGGTTCACTCCCACCTTCTTTGTTGTCAATCTAGACATCGGCAGCTTCTCCGGTGTCCAGTCAGAGCCTTGCATCGGTGCACCACCATCATTCATATTATTAAAGTTGCTGAATATTGCCAACTGCGAATGGTCAGTTGTACGCAAAGCAAACAAGCGCGCCAAATACAGGTCATCATTTGCCATACCAGCATCCACATTGCCCAACCAGCCAATATTATATTGTTTCTTCAGGTTGACATCCATCACATATTCATCCTCCTCAACCTTTCGTTTGGCAAACAGATTTAGGTCAGTTTTCTTTTCATATACCTTGATGGAGTTTACCGCGTATGTAGGCAAGTTCTGCAAGAGTACCGTATTATTACCCTTGAAGAAATCCTTGCCATTAAGCAAGAGGCTCTCCACAAACCGACCATTGACATAGATACGCCCATCCGACTTCAATTCTGAACCAGGCAACTGCCTGATAAGCGCATCGAGCATGGAGCCTTCTGAGAGTTGAAAGGCATCAGCATTATACACCAGCGTATCACCCTTATGATAGAATTTCACCTTGGTGGCCGTTACTGTTACCTCATTCAGTAGCTGCTCATCATCCAACTTTTTCTTCTTACGCAAAAAAATGGTTGGCAGATAACGGGTATTCACCCGTTTACTAACCTTTACATCAAAAGAGAAACTTTGTGGCACATAGCCATCACACTCTACTTTGATGGTATATCTGTGATTGTTAGCAACTATAAACGTAAAGCCACCATTTTTCTGTTCGTTTCTTTCGTCTGATATAGTCTCTTTAACAACCTCTCCTTTGTCATCAAGCAAAGTTAGTTTTGCATTTGTAATAGCTGTATGGGTAACGAATTCCTCTACCCATCCACCATATTCTAGTGTTTTCTCCTTAGTCTGCCCCATCATAGGCAATCCGCACAGAATAGTTCCAATAATAAATAAGATTCTTAATTGCTTCATAATCTCAATTGTTTGTCAGTTTACGTTTTTATATATTAATTAGTGCGACAAAGATAATAAAATAATTCAAATTAGAGGTACAGAAAAAACTCTTTCTATCACCTCGTCCATATTATAATACTTATATTCTGCCAATCGTCCACCAAATAGCACATTTTTCTCCACATCTGCCAGCTCTTGATACTCATGATAGAGGCGATTATTTCTATCATCATTCACTGGGTAATAAGGCTCTGCCTGTCCTGGCTGATACGCCAAAGGGCACTCACGAGTGATAACAGTCTTTGGATTTCCATATACAGCCTCCCCAAATTGCTCAAAATGCTTATGCTCTATGATGCGAGTATAGGACGTTTCCCTATCCGTGAAGTTCATCAGTGCTACACCTTTTATATAATATTGATTCGGTTGCAAAAGTAAGAATAGAATTGTAAATCACAAAATTATAGCTCACTAAATTGTCCACCACAAATCCACCATTTATGGTTTTACGAGCGATATATATTTGATTTTATGAGATTTAAGAAAATGTCCACCATAAATACACCAATGGTATTTATAGTGGACACCCCCTATACTTTCAACAAATTTTTATATAACGAAGACGCACTTTTATCTCCAAATATTTTATTGTTTACCTTTTGTTTGGCATTATTGACAGTTTTAGTCGTTGTATCTATCAATGTTGCCACTTCTGTATTATCCATAGTTAAATATACAAGCATACATACTTTTAATTCTTGTGGACTTAATTTACTAGTTCGCATTTTTTCAAATAAAAGTGGCAATTTTTGTTGGAAAATCAAACGTAGTTCTTGCCAATCATTCTCTTGTGCTTTTTTTCCATTTCTCTTCTGGGTGGCCATTTCCTTAAATCTGACAACAACATCACTCGCTAGCAAGGCATTATTTTTGTCAGCCAAGTCCAACAAATCGTACTTTTCCTTATATTTGTGAAGGGTCGCCTGCAAAGATGACACCTCCTCTTGCTTTTGTTGAATAAAGGCTTCCTTATCAACTTGCAACATTTTCAAATCCTCACAAGCCTTTTTCATTTTTTGGGCTATCATGACATAATCTTTGTTTGCTTTATTCAACTCTTCTGCCATTTTTCTCTTTATTCTTTTATAATGCCTTACAAGAATTATGAAAACTAACGATAATATAAAAACAAACAATATAGCAAGATATTTATTTCTCACCTTAGACAATTTTTCTTTATTTATCTTTTGCTGTAATCGAGAATAGTCATACAAGGAGGCAGCTTGCACAACAGCATTTGCCTGCGTTCCATTCAATATCTTGTCCATTTCTTGTTCGCAAAGAACAGAATACTTCTTTATTGAATCTGAATTAAGACATATTCTATATATAGCCAATAGCCCTTGAGCTGTTTCATACTTAAAACCATAACGACCTAACTTGCGATAGTAATACTCGGCAGAGTCTATACGATTGATTCCTAAGAAATACATTCCCTTTGCCTTATAATAATGCTCGCGCCCTGTAAGTATATTGTTATTTTTATCAAATAATCCAGATTCTTTCTCATAAATATCCATATAGTAATGCGCTTGCTGATACTGAGCACGTTGCAAACAAACATAAATAAGCGTAGGAAGCATCTGAGCTGCATCTTGGCGCATACCATGTGCTTTATACTGCCTATAGCCTTTCTTTATTTGTTCCACAGCCTTCAATGTATCGCCCAATGCATAATATTCACTGGCAATCAGCTCAAAGCCTTGGATATAACTTGCCATATTGTTGGCTTTTGCAGCATAATAACTATATTTTTTATAACATTCAATTGATTGCTTATGCAAATATTGATAACGATAAATATCAGCCATCTGTCCATAAATACCAAAAAGCACCTTATAGTCACACTCTTTACGCAGGGTATCAGCACACTCTATAGCTTTTTTATAGCTCATCATTGCCTTTGGCGCATCCTTTTGGTCACGATACACGCAACCCAGCAGATAATAAGCTTGCATCTTCTCATTATCTGTACCCCAACTATCATAATAATCCACCACCTCTTGAAATTTGGTGTCGGCAGACAACTGCAAGTAAAGTTTGTTCTGTGCCTTCGCCATCAGCATTCGGCATTTCATCGCTACCTTGCGAGAAGCGTCCGGTACCTCCAATGAATCAAAACGGCACAAACTATCATAGGCTGCTTGAGGATGTGCTTCCATCAAGCTGTCTATAACCTGTAATCTCTGCATTTGTACCCGGTTTTCGGTACACCCTACTAATATATATAATAAGGTGAAGAACACAGAATATCTCAACAATATGAGTTTTCTTCTCTTCATTTTACTATTTTTAATCTCTAAAATACCATCCATTATATGAACAAGTCATCTAGTGTTACTGATGCCCGGAATATATCGGAGTATTCATTACTCACCAGTTCTGAATTTCCCACATACGTAAGGAGGAATGTCTTGGCAGGGTTCTTTTCTTCCAAAGCCTGCAAACGACTATTCAGCACCTGAGCATAGCCCTTGGTAACGGCATAAGGAGCCTTATAAAATTTCATCTCACAAACATTCACTGCATCATCAGCCCTGTCTATCAGCAAGTCTATCTGCATGCCATCAGCCTCCTCGCTTCCCTTCACTATGAGCGAAGATTCCTGCGAAGACACTGCACCTATATGAAGAGCATATTTTATCTGTGAAATATGCTTCAAACAAACCTCCTCGAAAGCAATGCCACGCCATGAGGCAACATCGCTTTCCTTCAAATGCTGTTGCCAGTAATCTGTTTGATTTACAGCCTTCTTCTCCTTAAAATGAAGCCAGAACCAGCAAAAGGAATCAATAAGCTTATAATACTCCTCTCGCTGACTGAAACCGAAAGGAGTATATTTCACCACAAAATCACTACCCAACAAGGCTTTCAGCATCTTGGTAAAATCACCATTCGGATTCAAACCGGTATGCTCTGCTATCTCCTTACGGGTGAAACCAGCATGGCGGGTACCCAAAAAGCGAACGATCTTCATACAGTCTTCGGCATTATCAAACACAGAATTGAAAAGCCTGTCAAACTCATCCCCCAACTTCGCATGACGGGCAAAGAACAAGGCATCTATGTTCTGAGCCAGACTATAGGAAGGATTAAAGAAATTCATATAGAAAGGAATTCCGCCCATAATCATATAAGCCTGCGTAATATTATAACGGGACATTCTGATACCGCGACTCTGATAAAACTCCTCGCATTCTTTCAAAGTAAACGGTGACAGTTTGATTTCGCCAGTCAAACGACCATATAATCCACCTTTATTACTGATTAGATTATCAAGCATCCAGGAGGTGGCAGAACCACAGACTACGAGCAACAGATTGTGGCGCATATTGCCCCAACCATTCCAGAATGCCTCTAATGCCGTAAGAAAACCGGAACGCGCCGTATCCATCCAGGGCAACTCATCGATAAATACCACCTGTCGGGAACCGTTATCGCAAGTTTCCAAAAAACGTTCCAGCAAAAAGAAAGCCTCCATCCACGACTTAGGTTGCGCAATATCCTCCATACCATGACGAAGAAGCGAGAAATAGAAATTCTGCAACTGGTCTTTCAAGGTTACCTTCCGACGACGGTCGTAAGGCGACAATCCTGTATGATGAAACACCATATCATCATGAAACACCTCATCAATCAAGAATGTTTTACCGACACGGCGACGACCATACACAGCCACAAACTCAGCTCTACCACTTTCGTAGTAACGCTTCAATTCTGCTATTTCCTTTTTTCTACCTATTATTTCACACATAATCATACCCAATTGGTTCGCTGCAAATATACGACTTATTTTGAAAATAGCGAAAGAAAATAGCGTTTATTTCGCTACGAAACCATTTTTTTGCCGTTCGTAGCGGAATAAGCGCTATTTTAACTCGAATTTAACAGTCCTATTCTAATCCTCTGTTGACATATCTCTATTATATTGTCTTATACGTGAAAAAGTTGTCACCTTTAGGATGGTTAA
>ULPT01015605.1_pt1 | contig 11999 bp, 6 predicted proteins | sample 1953751 | NCBI WGS metagenome assembly ULPT01 (sample SAMEA4835636, study PRJEB28245) | human gut metagenome | biome: gut microbiome; material: fecal sample | place: Denmark | collected 2008
CCAGCTTGAACATCGTGCCTACGGCGGACACGTTGGTCTGCAAAAAGCCGTAGTCGATGTAGTTCTTTGACACGTCCTGCGGGTCGTCCAGCAGGTGATGGAAATCCTCCTCGCCGGTGCGCAGGCACACGGTCTGCGCCAGATCCTCCTGCATCCGCAGGCCGCCCAGCAGCGCCCGCAGCACGCCGCCGCTCTCATAGACCAGCTCCTCTACGCTGAGACGGTTCTGGGTGTAGTTGACGTCGCTGGCGCTCTCAAAGCGGTACGCCGCGTAGCCACGCAGCGTGCCGCCGTCGTCGTACCAGCCCATGCGCCGCACCTGTATATCGTCTCTGGCGGCCCGCACCTCCTCGTCGAACTTCTCCACCATGCCGTGGTTTTTCGCCGCGAAGCGTCGCTGGCATTCCAGCACGGCGTCGAAATCCTCCGGCTGCAAAAGCCGCAGATGCCGCCGCGCCTCCTCATCCGGCCTCGGCAGCGCCGCCGTCGGCAGGCGGTATTCGTAGAGCTTCCCGGCGAAGCCGTAGCCCATCCGGCGGTAGAAGTCGATGCGGAACGGCAGCAGCAGCGTCAGCAGCGCGCCGTTTTCCCGGGCATAGTCCTCAAAATACCGCACCATGGCCAGCGCCGCACCCTTTTTCTTGTGGAGCGGATGCACCTCCAGCGCCATCAGGCCGCAGGCAGGCTGCATCTGTCCGAAGAAATTCATGGAGAACAGGATGAGCTTCATGGTACCGATGAGCGTATCGCCCTCGAAAAGCCCCACTGTGCGGGTCTGCCTGTCCTCCCGCAGCTCCAGAAGGTGCTTCTCCCGGTAGTGCTGCCGGCACGCGGCGTCCAGCGCCTTGTACGCCGGATAGGCGTTCAGGTAGATATCCAGATAGGCCTCGATGTCGCCCTCCGTCAGAGGACGGAACGCCCACTTGCGGGCAGCTTTCTCGTTGTGCATAAGCCGTACTCCTTTCGCCGCGTGCCGCGTACCACGATTATACCGCCATTCCCGCCGCTTGGCAACAGAAATGCCGGTGCTGGATGGGCGTTTGGCGGCATACAATGGCACTAAAAAACTGAAAGGGGCGCGGATGCGATATGAAAAAGGTAAAGGTATTCCTGCTGCGGCGTTGGTACATGGTGGGAGGCGCGGCGCTGGTGCTGGCGGCGGCGATCTTCTATGTGGTGAGCTATCCGGCCTCCGTCAGCACCGCCGCCTCCACGCGGCAGCTCCCTATCTATTCCGTGGAGCGGAGCCAGCGGGTGTGTGCCATCAGCTTCGACGCCGCGTGGGGCAACGAGGACACCCAGACGCTCATCGATATTCTGGAGAAATTCCACGTCAAGACCACCTTCTTTGTGGTGGGCGACTGGGCGGAGAAGTACCCGGAATCGGTGAAGGCGCTGCATGACGCAGGCCATGAGGTCATGAGCCACTCCAACCACCATGACCATTTCAACAGTCTCTCCGCCGATCAGATCGTCGCGGACGTCACCGCCAGCAACGAGCGCATCGCCGCTGCCAGCGGCGTGACGCCCACGCTGATCCGCTGCCCCTACGGGGAGGACGACGACCACGTCATCTCCGCCATCCGCTCCATGGGCATGGAGCCCATCCAGTGGGATGTGGATTCCCTCGACTGGAAGGATTACGACGCGGACACCATCTGCCGGCGGGTGACCTCCAAGGTGCAGCCGGGCAGCATCGTGCTGTTCCACAACGCCGCCCTCCACACGCCGGAGGCGCTGCCCGCTATCCTCACCTACCTCATCAACGACGGCTACACCGTCCTCCCCATCTCCCAGCTCATTCTCCCCCCGCCCTACACCATCGACCACACCGGCCGGCAGTTTCCGGCGGAGGAATTGTCTTAAAAAATGTCAAAATGTACTTGTTTTTCCAAAAATTCGTGTTATAGTGATAATAGTTCTTATACCATACCAAGAACTATGCAGGTTACTATGATAAGGTAGTACACCGCAGAGCACTGACGCCCCGCTTTTGCGGGGCGTTATCTCTATCCAGAAAAAAGGAGGGCGCGTTATGATCCCCTATGCGATCGGCTTTGATATCGGCATTACATCCGTAGGTTGGGCAGTCGTGGCTTTGGACAGTGAGGACAAGCCGTATGGCATTATCAACATGGGTTCCCGCGTTTTCGATGCCGCCGAGCAGCCCAAGACAGGAGCTTCCTTGGCAGCACCGCGGCGAGAGGCCAGAAGTGCACGCCGTCGGCTGCGCCGTCACCAGCATCGGCTGGAGCGTATTCGCCGCCTCCTTTTAACAGAAAATATGATCTCCCAAGCAGAGCTGGATACCCTCTTTGCAGGGAAACTGGAGGACATCTATACATTGCGCGTCAAGGCGCTGGACGCACCGGTTTCGCGTACCGAATTTGCCCGCATTCTCCTGCATATTGCACAGCGGCGCGGCTTTCGCTCCAACCGCAAAGCCGAAACCGCGAAGGAGGACGGCGAGCTGCTGGCCGCCGTCAGCAAAAACCGGGCTCTCATGGTTGAAAAAGGCTACCGCACCGTGGGAGAAATGCTGCTGCAAGACCCGCTATACGCCGCGAGCAAGCGGAATAAGGGCGGCCAGTACATCGCAACGGTAGGACGGGACATGGTGGCGGAGGAAGTATTCTCCTGAGCCAGCGCTCCTTCGACGAAGGCCCCGGCGAGGGCAGTCCCTATGCCGGAAGCCAGATCGAGAGAATGATCGGCAAATGCACACTGGAGGACGGCGAACAGCGCGCGGCAAAGGCAACCTACTCCTTCGAGTACTTTACGCTGCTGCAAAATGTCAACCATCTCCGCCTGCTCCGCGGCGGCGAGGGCAGCCCGCTCACCCCCGCCCAGCGGGAGGCTCTCATTGCGCTGGCTCACAAGGCCAAAGAGCTGAACTTTTCCCACATCCGCCGGGAGTTGGCCATTCCTGCGGACACCACCTTCAACGCAGTGTATTATAAGAATACCGACGATGCGGAGGAAGCGGAAAAAAAGACGAAGTTCTCCTATCTCAAGGCGTACCACCAAATGCGCACGGCCTTTAACAAGCTGTCAAAAAACCACTTCGACACCCTTACCCGCGCGCAAAAGAACGAGTTGGGACGTGTCCTTTCCACCTACAAGACCTCCGCCAAAATACGCGCCGCGCTGCTGCCTGCCGGACTGTCGGATGCGGAGCTTGACATCGCCGAGACACTATCCTTCAGCAAATTCGGCCACATTTCTGTAAAAGCCTGCGACAAGCTGATTCCCTTTCTGGAAAAGGGGATGAAGTACGACGAGGCCTGCGCCGCCGCCGGATACGACTTCAAGGCCCACAGCGGCCGGGAGCGCACCCAGCTTCTCCATCCGACGCCGGACGACCTTGCGGATATCACCAGCCCCGTCGTGCGGCGGGCAGTGGCGCAGACCGTCAAGGTGCTCAACGCCATCATCCGCGAGCGCGGGTGCAGTCCTACCTTTATCAACCTGGAGCTGGCGCGGGAAATGGCGCAGGATTTCACAGAGCGCAATCAGGCGAAAAAGAGCATGGATGATAACCGCGCCCGCAACGAGCGCCTCATGGAGCGCATCCGCACGGAGTACGGCAAGGAGCATCCCACAGGGCAGGATCTGGTGAAGCTCAAGCTCTGGGAGGAGCAGCACGGCGAATGCGCCTACTCGCAGAAGCACATTTCCATCGAGCATCTCTTTGAGCCGGACTATGCGGAGGTAGACCACATCATTCCGTACAGCATTTCCTTCGATGACGGCTATAAGAACAAGATTCTGGTGCTGGCTGAGGAAAACCGCAATAAGGGCAACCGTCTGCCCTTGCAGTATCTACAGGGTAAGCGGCGGGAGGACTTCATCGTCTGGGTGGAGAACACCATTCGCAGCACGCCTAAAAAGCAGCGCCTGCTGAAGGAAAAGCTCACATCCGAGGATGAAACGCAATTCAAGGAGCGCAACCTGCAGGATACCAAGACCATGGCGCGATTTCTCCTGAACTACATCGGCGACCATCTGGCCTTTGCCGACTTTGCCGCCGGGCGCAAGAAGCACATCACCGCCGTTAACGGCGCCGTGACCTCCTATATGCGCAAGCGCTGGGGCATCAGCAAGATCCGGGAAAACGGCGATCTGCACCACGCGGTGGACGCACTGGTCATTGCCTGCACAACAGACGGCATGATTCAACAGGTGAGCCGCTATGCCGCGCTGCGGGAGTGCGAATATGTACAAACGGAGGGCGGAAGCCTGGCCGTTTCCGTGCATACCGGCGAGGTACTCAAGAGCTTCCCCTACCCATGGCCGGAATTTCGCCGGGAGCTGGAGGCCCGCTTGGGCGACGATCCCCGCCGCGCCGTTATTTCCCAGCGCTTCCCCGTCTACCTGAACAACGATATTCCCGTCCGCAAGCTCTTTGTGTCTCGTATGCCCCGGCGCAAGGTCACGGGCGCGGCGCACAAGGAAACCATCAAAAGTCCCAAAGCCCTGCAAGACGGTGTTGTGGTCACAAAACGGCCGCTGACAAGCTTGAAGCTGGACAAAAACGGCGAGATCGCCAACTACTATATGCCGCAAAGCGACCGACTGCTCTACGAGGCGCTGAAGGAACAGCTCATGAAATACGGCGGGGATGGGGCAAAGGCCTTCACGCAGCCCTTCCATAAGCCGAAAAGCGACGGAACGCCCGGCCCCATCGTCAACAAGGTCAAGCTATGTGAGCCTACGACACTGCACGTCCCTGTTCTGAAGGGTACCGGCGTGGCGGACAACGACAGCATGGTACGCATCGATGTGTTTTATGTGGAGGGCGAGGGGTATTACTTCGTACCCATCTACATCGCCGACACGCTGAAAAAGGAGCTGCCGAGCAAGGCGTGTACCCGCGGAAAACCTTATGTGGAATGGAAAGAGATGGAGACCAAGGATTTCCAGTTTTCACTTTATCCCAACGACCTGATGCGCGTGACCCACAAAAACAAGCTGAAGCTGACAAAGGCGCAGAAGGAGAGTACGCTCCCCGACACATACGAAACCAAGCAGGAGCTGCTGTACTATATCAGTGCAGGAATTTCCGTTGCGGCCATTTCCTGCCGTACGCACGATGCCGCTTACGAGATAAAAAGCATGGGCATCAAGACCCTTGAAAAGCTGGAGAAATTCACCGTGGATGTGCTGGGCGAGTACCACAAGGTAGAACGGGAGCCCCGCATGGCCTTCAACAGAAAGTGAGGTTTTGTCATGGCTTTTCGGAACATTATCGTTGAAAGCCCTGCTGTCATCTCCCTGCGGAGGGAACAGTTGATCATCCGGACCGACAGTGACCACTCCGTGGCCATTGAGGATATTTCTGCGCTTTTGCTGGAAAGCCGCCAGACCACCATCACAACAGCCGCGCTGTCCCGCTTGGGACAGTGCGGCTGTGCCGTTTTTATCTGCGATGAAAAGCATCTGCCCTGCGCGGTCCTGACGCCGTATCAGCAGCACAGCCGGGGGTTGCCCGTTGTGCGGATGCAGATCGCCATGACAGAGCCGGCGAAAAAGCGCCTGTGGCAGAGCATCGTCAAAGCCAAGATCTTAAATCAGGCCATCTGCCTGCATTTGACCGGCCACGCCTCACAGGCGGAGGCCCTCCGCGCCATGGCGGAAAGGGTTCGTTCCGGCGACAGCGAAAATGTGGAGGCAGCCGCGGCGCAGCTCTATTTCCCCGTGCTGTTTGGGGAAGGCTTTACCCGCGGGGAGGACAACGGCATCAACGCGGAGCTGAACTACGGCTACGCGGTTTTGCGGGGGTGTATCGCGCGGCATCTGGCGGTATATGGTTTTCTCCCCTCACTTGGGCTGCACCACCGCAGCACGCTGAACGCCTTTAATCTGGCGGATGATCTGATCGAGCCGTTCCGCCCGGTAGTTGACCTTTTGGCAGCGCGCAGCATAACCGAGGACGAGGAATTGTCTTCCCCACAAAAAAGGCTCTTATTCAACTGCCTGAATCTGGATATTCTCTCCGGCAAACAGCATCACAGTGTGTCCTATGCCATAGAGCGGCTGGTGCAGAGCTTAAGCCGCTCTGCGGAACGGCCCGAAGCAGGTCTTTTACTGCCAACGCTGCTGGAAACAGAGCAGCACCGCTATGAATAAGTTTATGAGGATCATGGTGTTTTTTGACCTGCCTGTCAAAACGAAGGCACAGCGCAGGGAGGCCACCCGCTTCCGTAATTTCTTGTTGGCGGACGGATACCATATGCTGCAATACTCCGTCTATGCCCGGGTCTGCAACGGCATGGATGCGGCGGAAAAGCACCGCCAGCGCGTAAAGCAGAATTTGCCGGAGAACGGCGCGATCCGCCTGATGGTCATCACGGAGAAGCAGTACGAGGCGATTGATATACTTTTAGGAAAATTAACGGAGGCGGATGACAAATTTCAATGCGAGCAGCTTTCGATTTTTTGAAAGAAAAGTCGCTCAAGGCAATGCCTTGAGCGACTTTTCCGGTAGCCTATTATACCATACCAAGAACTACCAGGGAACTACAACTGCGCATCACGCGCCCCTTGTACTCCTTGAATTATACCATACCAAGAACTACCAGGGAACTACAACATGATCTATCTGCGCTTTTCACATTGGCAAATTATACCATACCAAGAACTACCAGGGAACTACAACTGAAGATTTTCTGTCTGAATTGCTATTCAAATTATACCATACCAAGAACTACCAGGGAACTACAACTCTGTACGGACTTCAAGGCACTCAGGTCAAATTATACCATACCAAGAACTACCAGGGAACTACAACTGCGGCCTTCGGGGGAGGTGCCTGCCATCGATTATACCATACCAAGAACTACCAGGGAACTACAACTGGTGCCGTGATACATGACCAGCAGCCGGCCGTCCTCGTCACGAGCGAGGGACTTTGCGAAATACTCGGCCTGTCCTACGGTGAGCAGCGTACCCTGCGTGTCCGTGACCATCCGCTTCTCCCGCGGCGTGGACAGCTTGGACGGGTCGACCAGCTGGCTCTTGATCTGATAGGTCCCCGGATCCATCTCAACGTGCCCGGTAACAGGATCCACCGTCGTTTTGGGCGCCATGTGCTCGTCGATCATCTTCACAACCTTTTCGCCGAGCTTAATTATCTCATCGTCATCGTCGAAGCCATCGTCGTCGAAAGAGTATTCGTCGAGCTCCGTATCATCGAGATCAATGATGTCGTGGATATCCCCCTCCGGGTGTGTGACCTTCTCCGCGTCGGCCTCCTTGACCTTCGCGCTGACAATGGGCAGCTCACCGCCGTCCCAGTAGACCTGCCACCCCTCGTCCTTGTCGTCGCTGTTCAGCATGGACTCTATGTCGCCAGCCGGCGCGATCACCAGCGTAGATATCTCGCCGGTGGCGGCGTCCATGATGTCGAAGCCGTTGTCCGCAGTGGAGATTACCTCACTGACGCCCACCTTGTCATAGGCGTTGTGAATGGCGAACTTGGCCACCTCCGCAGACGGGAAGGTATTGGTCAGCAGGTAGTAGGACTCCACGTCCTTTGCCCCCTCAATCGGGTGGTCGTAGGCGGCGTCGAAGGCATCCAGCAGATCGGTCATGTGCGTCAGCTTATCACTGATGCCCTGAATCGCTTTCTTATCCTCCTTGGGAAGCGCCTCGTAGTCATCGGGGAGCATGGCGTATTCACGCGCATCCTTGATACGATAGATGGCCTTGTCGCTTTTCCCATACGCTTCGTCCAGCTGTGTGGCAAGCTCGCCGAGACCGCCTACGGACAGGTTGTCCGCGTTGTAGTACACAAGGCTCTTGTTGTTCATCGCCTTCTGCGCGAAGTAGGCCGGACTGCCCACAACGAAGGCTGTCTTGATGAAGTTGTCCAGCCGGGGCAAACCGCTGGTGCGGGAGTAGTCCACACCCTCGTTGGCCGGATGGCTGGGGTAAAGCGGCAGCTTCAGAACGCGGTTGTTGTTGGTGGGGTCCTTCATGTAGACCTCTACCATCTGCTCGGCGGACCGTTCTCTTGCCCGCTTGCGCCGTGCGATGATGTCCTTCTGTGCGGCGGTCAGATCCCGCCGCTTCATGGCCTCGTCATACTCCAGCGCGGCCATGCGCTTCTCGTTGGCCTTGCCCTTGTCGTCACCCTTCGTAATGAACAGCACGTTGTCATCGAAGTGCTCCATCACCTGCCGCAGCGTATCCAGTGTCAGGTCTGCCTCGTGGCCCACCAGTGCATGACCGGCGGACAGACCGAAGTGCAGGTCTGCCATGCCAATGGTCTTCATGGTGCTGGGACTGTGGGGCAGCGCCAGCGACACCGTGTTGAGATAGGACTTCGCGTCTGCCAGCTCGTCCCGCTTACCGTTCTTCAGCGCTTCCTTGTACTCCTCCAGCGCCTCCCGCAGATTGTCCAGCTGCTCATCCATGGAGTATCCGGCGTTCAGCATGGCACGCTCGTCCGCACCCTCGTTGATCCAGCTGTTAAAAGCGGATTGGACAGTTTTAGACATTCTGGTGAAGCTCTCTGCGTCGCTGCACCAGTTGCCCCGGTTCACACCGGCGTTCAGGTCGCACAGCAGCTCCTCATACACCCGCTTCATCACGTGCTTCTGGCTCTTGGTGTCCCGCCCGTACATCTTGATGTACGGCTCGTAGGCACTTCTAAAAGCGGAAAGACGCCCTTCCCCGGCCACAACGCTGGAGATCGCTGCTATCTGACTGTCTCGCAGCGCCGCATCCCGCTTGAAGATGATGTGCCCCAGCTCGTGCTCATACGTCTCCGTGGCGCTGCGCGTGCCGGTCAGAGATACGAATATCTCGTTGCCCCGCTGCGCGCCGTTGGCCTCCTTGCCGCTGGCCAGCGGGAACATATCTTTGATGAACCGCAGCTCCGGAGCCGCACCGCCCCGGGTGACCGTGGCATTTCTGGCCTTGAGGAGCCGCAGCTCACCCACCAGCTTTTCGCCCAGATACTTGGCGCCCTTAGCCTTCAGCGTGTAAATGGAAACACCCGGGCGTATCTCCTGCTGGAGGAACGCATCCGGGTGCTCTTCATATACAGTTTTGACGGCGGCGCGGTTTACTTCTGCTCGTCCTTTATCAGTCCGGCTTTGACGAACGCTGCGTGCAGGTCGTCGGCCATTTTCTTCGACTCCTCTTTTGAGAGTCTTGCTTCTTCCATCTCCGGCGACATCTTGTCCCCGTACTTGGCCTTCAGCTCCTCTTGCTGCTTCAGAAACGTTTCTACCAGACTCTCCGGTACGCTCACCGGCTGACCCAGATAGTCCGTCATCTCGTACATCCACTCGTCCGCGTACGGATCGTCCATCTCCTCGTCCGGCTCCACGCTCATCAGCTCGTCTCTGTTCAGCTCGTCCTTCATACGCGGTGTCCTCCTTTACTGTGTCAGATTTCTTGGTGAGGGCGTCAAACAGCTTGCCCAAGTCGGACTTGGAATCCGGGAAGCCCTGCTCCTTGACCGCCTGAATGAAGGTGTCCCGGTCAACCTCGATAGCCTGACCGTTCACACCGGCAAGCTCCAGCGTCCTCGTACCATCAGTATACTCGTGAACGACGCCTTGCGCAAGATGGTTGAGCAAAGTTTCCTGCGCCGCTTTCTGGAGGCCCTCGTTCATCCGGGTCTCCGCCGTCTTACCGGCGCCCTTCTCCTTGAGACGCTGACGCAGTGAGGCAGTTGCCTCCTGACCCAGCGTCTCCTTGCCTCCCTGCGTCCGGAGCTTCTCCACCGTCGCGGCGTCCGGCAGCACACCGTTCACCATGTTCAGGATGGACATGGCCGCCGGACTGCTGCGCAGGAGGTTCTCGTCGTAGAACTTCACGTGCTCGTCGACGGCATACTGTGCCGCCGCCTGAAGGAACACGTCGTTGCTCTGACTGACCTGCGACTGGGTGGCATAGTAGCCGATGGCCTTGGCCATCTCCGCCGCCTGCGCCTCAGACACATGGAAGTCCTCCACCAGCTGCTGCTTTGCTTTCGCTGCGTTCGCGGCGGATTTGGTCTCCACCTCCGCCTGCGCCACGGCCTCTGCCACAGCCCGAAGCGTCGCGCCATCTGAGGTCTTGCCCGCCTTGGTGTTCTGCTTCAGGGTCTCCATGGCCTTGGTGATATTCTTGTTCACCTTCCCGGCCTGCTGCACCACGTCCAGCTCTACCGCCCGGTTCAGCAGCGCGGCAGACGACTCCGTATCAGAGTAGACCTGCGAGGCGATCTTGTTGGTGCGGACGGCGCTCTTGGTGCGGATGGTGTTCTGCACACTGCCGCCAATACCGCCAAGCACACCGCCGACGGCAAAGTCGTACAGGACGTTCTGCACGGCGTCGCCAAAGGAGTCGTATCCGTCCAGCAGCTTGCCCTCCTGATCCTTGAAGCCAAACGCAGCCGAGACGCTCCAGTTCAGGATATCCGACACGGCTTCTTCTGCACCTTCACCCACCATGTCCTTTGCCGTGCGCAGCGCCCACCGCTTGGCCTCGTTGGTGGTCATGGATTTAATGAGGTCGTCCAAGCCCTCATCCGCAAGGCCCTTACCGTAGATTTTCCCACCGAAGGCGTCAAACAAGCCCTCAGAAAGCATCTCAATGGCCGCGCCGGAGGCACCCTTGGCAAAGGTCTTTACGCCCTTCATACCCAGCACCTCGTCGTCCGACAGCCCGGCCTCGTGCGCTCCGTAGGCACTGTCACCAAACGCCCGAACACCGAGAGCAGACATACCGAGACCCGGCACGACCGCGTTCAGAAGGGCGTCACCGGCCAGCTGGGGGACCTGTGATACGGCGTCCAGCGCAAAGCTGCCCAGCCCACTGGTGCCCTTCTTGGCCTTCTCCAGCTTGGCCGCTGCGGACTTGGAGTGCTTCTCCGCGTCCTCGAACGCCTTCTGCTTCTGCTCCTCGCGCCGCTTCTTCCGCTGCTCGGTCAGCTTCTCGTATTCGGTCTCCCACGTCGTACCGTTCTCCCGGGCCAAGCTCATCGCCAGACCTATCTGACCAGCCCCGGCGCCCATGCTGGCGCCCATGCTGGGGTCGCCGTTCGTCGGTGAGAACAGGGCATCCACCTTTTTATACGCGGACAGTGTCGACTCTAAGCCGCTCGACAGTGCGTTCCAAGCACGAGACCAAAAGGGCTGGCTCTCCTTGTCTTCCTGCTCCTCCCGGAAGGTCTTGCTGTAATTGGGGTTCAGCGGCTCGTGGTGCAGGATACCCCTCTTGCCGGAGTCAAAGCGCTCCTCCAGCGACCGGTTATCCGTCCGGGTGTACTTACCCTCTGAGACCGTGCTGTTGAACTTCTTATTATTATACCATACCAAGAACTACCAGGGAACTACAACGCATTTTACAAAATTCTGTGTAAGAACCAGATTATACCATACCAAGAACTACCAGGGAACTACAACTCCTCTCCGGTGTGGTGATTTTCTATCTCTAATTATACCATACCAAGAACTACCAGGGAACTACAACCCTACGTGCGGCTCATCAATGCCGCCATGCATTATACCATACCAAGAACTACCAGGGAACTACAACGCTCATAGCCCAGACCTACGGAGATCAGCAATTATACCATACCAAGAACTACCAGCGCACACGCCACCGCATGTCGAAGCGGCATCCAACGGCGCAACCCTGTTGCGGCACAAAGACTTGCCGCTGTACAGACGCCACACCATCACAAAAGCGCGTGCGATACTCGCACGCGCTTTCTCGTAAACACGGAGGTCTATAACCGTACTTCGACCTCCGGGAAAAGTTTTCTCCCGCTGCCGGCGCCGTAGTTTCCTGATGCCCACAACTTTGAACAAGGGCTGCATAACCAATAACAAAAAGAATAACCCGCCTCCCTCGCAACATTGAACACAGTGGGAGACCATTGCTTTTCATAAAAACGGCGCAGACAGTGGAACGGAACGGTTTTTACTCCGCCAGCTCGAAGGTATCCCGCTGGTTCACGGCATCCAGCGCCAGCTGCGCCCGAGACAGCTCATCGGCAG
>ULPT01018606.1_pt1 | contig 11980 bp, 10 predicted proteins | sample 1953751 | NCBI WGS metagenome assembly ULPT01 (sample SAMEA4835636, study PRJEB28245) | human gut metagenome | biome: gut microbiome; material: fecal sample | place: Denmark | collected 2008
TAACTCTACAAATGCAGATTTATCACCCACATTTAGCTCCTTTCTAGTCCTTCAATAAAGACTTTAATTCCTCAATACTCTCTTCTATCTCTTTATTAAGTGCTTCAATATCACCTAATATCTCATGAGTAGGACGATACTCAACCTTCTCATAAACAATCTCTTTATATTTATTAATAGAAAGATCATAATCATTCTCTGCAATCTCTTCCTTAGGTACAAAGAAACTCTGTTCTGTTCTCTTTCTATCCTTCTCTTCATCTAAATGTTCATATCTATGAATAATATCAGGAATATCATTCTCTTCTACTGGTGAACGCTTATCATCTAATGAAAGACCATCAGCTTTCATATCATAGAACCAAACATTATCAGTACCACCTGTAGTAGTCTTAGTAAAGACTAATATAGCTGTAGATACACCTGCATAAGGTTTAAATACACCACTAGGCATAGAAATAACTGCATGTAACTGGTTATTCTCTACTAGTTCTTTTCTAATACTCTTATGTGCTTTACTAGAGCCAAATAATACACCATCAGGTACGATACATGCACATCTACCACCAACCTGTAATGAACGTAAGAATAACGCAATAAATAATAATTCTGTCTTCTTAGTCTTACATACAGATAATAAGTTTTCTGCAACTACCTCATAGTCTAATGATCCTTTAAAAGGTGGATTAGCTAAAATAAGAGAGTACTTATTCTCATCAATATTCTGCTGTGAAAGACTATCTCTATATTCTATTTGTGGATTATCTACATAATGAGAAATAAGGTTCATAGCCCCAATTCTAAGCATTGTAGAATCCATATCAAAACCATTAAACATCTTATTATTAAAATGTTCTTTAAGTTTATCATCTAAAAATAGTTCTTTATGTTTATCTCTTAAGTATTCTTCAGCACCAATAAGGAACCCTGCAGTCCCCATTGCTGGATCACATATTGTATCTGTAGGTACAGGTTTTACAAGATTTACCATCATATTAATAATATGTCTTGGGGTTCTAAACTGTCCATTTGTACCAGAAGTTGCAAGTTTATTTAATAGGTATTCATATAAATCACCTTTTACATCTGCTTCTTCTGTATTTAATCCTTCTATTCCTGTCACTACTTTCTGTAGTAGATTTGGTGTAGGAATCTTAAAGATGGCATCTCTCATAAATCTTGCATAAGAAGATTCACCATCACCCTTTAAATTCTTAATGAATGGGAATAATTCATCATTCATAATTTGATACATCTTATCAGCACTACCAATATCTTTAAAATGATGCCATCTCAAATATGGTTTATCTTTAGGGAATAAACTTTCATATTCTGTTCCAAATAATTCAAAATCTGATTCATGATTTGTTTCTGCTTCATCTAATTGTTTCATATACATAAGATAAGTGAATTGTTCAATGACATCTAAAGGGTTAGTAATTCCTCCTGTCCAAAACGACTCCCATATCTTATCTACCTTATTCTTTAATTCTCCTGTTAACATACTGTTCTCCTTATCATTTGTCATTATAACATAGTTCACTCCACTAAAAAAAGAACAACTCTTTTCAGAGCTGTTCTCTTAATTCAAAACGTCCAATTATATTAATCTTCTTTTCTTCTTAATAATGTATATCCAACAATACTTAATAAAGTAATTACTGCAAACATTCCTACTAAGCTTTCATCACCTGTTTTTACACTTACAGTTGTATCACCATTATTTATTGTTTTTAAGTTTGCCATTGCTTTTTCTAATTCAGCTTTTGCATTACCCACTTCAATTTGTGTTGCATTTTCATCATTATATACATCAGTTGCTGCTTTTAAGGCATCATTAAATAGAGTCCATGTAGCTTCTGTGTATTTTGTGGCTTCTAAACCACTTGCTTTATCGATGAGTGCTTTTAGAGCAGTTTTATCAACTTTGATTAGAATTAATTTTTCAATAGCTAACTTCAAATTTGAATATGCTGTATCAATTTCTTTTTGACTACTATCATCAGTATTTAATACTTCTTTTGCCCTATTTAGTGCTAATAAATATTCTTTATAGCTATTTGATGTATAATCTTTTTCATTGTATGTTTTAGCCACCAAATCAGCTAATGCTTTATTTGAACGAGTTATTACTTTTACAGTTGTTGTAACACCATTTGCAATTGTTCCTGTTACGCTATAAGTACCTGGTACATTAACATCAATTGTATCTAAATTCCATGTAATTTCAGCCATTTCTTTTTTATTTAAATTATCATCCCCAGCAACAGTTACCATTGTTGGTAAAAGTGCTTTGATATCTTCTAAATTAGCATTAATAGCTGGGTGTAAATCTGGTATTTTAGATGTTATTTGAGTTATTGGTGTACCTGTTGTAATATAGAAATTTTGATATTTAGCATTTGTATTATATATTCCTAAGCCTACATAACCTTCATTATATTGACGATCAGATTCACTAATTACATGATTTATATATTCTACACCATTTACTAAGGCAACAATTTTATTACCGTCGACATTAATTTCTATATGGTATTTGTTATCAGGTGCTATTGCTAGGTTATTTGTACTTGCAAATGTATAATCATCTTTAAAATCAAACAAACGTACAGTGTTTCCATTTAATTGTAATGAATAACATCCATCCCATACATTTTTTGTTTTTGATTGGAAAATAAAGTTTAATACACCTGTTTGATATGTAGCATCTATTTCATATTTAAATTTATTTGTACTAATTTTATTTGCAAACATGAAGCCGTTGTCATTACAAGATGCAACATATGTTTCATCATCAACATGCCAGTTGCCAGCTACAGCTTTAAAATCACTTAAATTTGTTTTAAAATTATTTTTATAAATATGAACTAAACACTTTTTTGTAATATTTGGATTTTGTTTTGCTGCAACAGTGATTGTTGCGTCACCAGCTTTCAATGCTTTTAATACAGCTTTGCTACCATCTTGTTCTAAGGAAATAACATCCTTATTATCAACTGTATAAACTAAATCTTGAGATGATTCAGCTGGTGAAACCCAACTATTTAATGTAAATTCATCTCCTACATAGCCATCGATATTAGTTTTATTAATTCCTACAGATAGTGGTTTAGTTGATGTTAATTTATCTGTCCAAATTGTTTTCATTGGATATATTGTAATATTTCCAGTAGCATTACCATCAATACTATAAACACTTAAACCTTTACTTACTGAACTTGCAAAAATTTGCATTGCTCCTGCAACTGTATAATCCTTTGTAAATACTTCTACAGAACTGCGATCAACATAAATATGTAAATCAATTGAACCATCATCATTCAATTTAACATTTTGACTACATACATTAAGTCGTTCACCTTCAACAACAATAACTCCTGATTTTAAACGATCAATAGTTAACTGTTTATTTTTTAGATTATATTTAACAACTGTTTCTTGATCATAACCTGTTCTAACTTTAAAACCTACTTCACTACATTTTCTATCTGGTTTTAAATTTGCAACAATTTCATAACTATCACCACTAAAATTCTTTAATGGATTATTTTTTCCATTAATAGTAACGTTATTTAATTCAACTTTATTTGCTTTATCTCTTAATGTTTTATATTCATTAATTGGGGTTTGAGTTAAATAATATTTCCCAGAACTATTCTTCTTGATTCCTAATCTTAACTGTAAATTATATGTTCCGTTAAAAATAGTATTACCATTAGCCTTAGGAATTGCATTATTAAAACCACTATCCCAAGTGTTCATCCAATTTATCGCAATAATATCTTGAGCTTTAAAATTATCTGCAGTTCCAAAATCCCCTCTATAATATGTCATTGCTGCGTATGAATCAGGACCAAAGTTCATAATTCCATCATTATCTTCATTTCCCATTCCACCAGCATTAGTACTTGCATATTGTTCATCAGGAACAAAAGACCATTTACCATTAACTTGTTTAAAATCACCTATTTTATATTTTCTTCCACCACGGTCTAAAACCCATTTAACTTCGCCAGTTTCTTGATTATTTTCATCTTTGACTACTAATGGATATAAATCCGGACATTCAGTATGTAAATCTCCATAAACTGATTCAACTTGCCAATTAACTAAATCATCTGATGAATATATTCTTAATGGTCCTCCAGCGATCACCATAAACCATTTATTTTCATATCTAAATACTTTTGGATCTCTACATGCAGTATTTTTTAAAGAATCGTCTGTCCAATTAATTAAGACTTTTCCTTCATCATATTTATGGAAAGTTTCACCATCTTTACTATATGCTGCAGTAATTTTTTGAACATCACTACCATTACCACCATTAGCAGTAATAAAGAATACAAGTCCTTCTTCACCTTCATTAAATATTGCTGGTGCTGTTTTATGATCAGCAATTACTGCACACCCTGAATACATTGTTCCATATTCATCTGGATAAAATTGAATTGGCTGTTCTTTCCAATGAATCAAATCTGTACTTGTCGCAAGAGACCAATGCATTGGTCCCCAATTTGGTGAATCATAGTATTGGTAAAATAAATGATATTTTCCTTTATAATATACTAGTCCACATGGATCATTACCCCATCCATCTTTTACAGAATAATGGTATTGACCACGATAATCTTCGTTATAGTATGATTCATCAGCTTGCATACGATGAACACGGATTCGATATAAAACCTTTGCATTTCCATTTCTTACTGTTAATGTATAAGTTTGTAGATCTTTGGTAACTGGCAAATTATTAATATCAACAATTTCTCCATTTTCATTAGTCGCAACAATTTGACTATCATTTTTAATTTCTGGAATTAAACTTACTGCTGTGGTACTGTTTGTAACATATGTAATGTAAACATATTGACCTTTAGAAAATGCAATTTGTTTATCAACTTTACCATTAATACTTTTAACACTCAAATTATCTAATTGAGGTGAATTAGTATCATCTATAGGTGTGTATTCAATATTTTGATATGTTACATTGCCATTCCAAGTAAGTAAACCAAATTTACCACTTGTAAGAGCATCATTTTGTCCATAATGAGAATCTTCATTACGATCATTCATCGTATAATCAGCAGTATTTATTACAAGTTGACCATTGATATAATAAACAATATGTTTATCAATAACAGTCACTTTTAAATGATACTCATCATTTTTATCTAATGATATAAACTTTGATCTAGCCAAATCATAATTATCATCTTGTCCAAATTTAAATAATCTTACTTCTCCACTAGCACCATTAATATTTGCTACATACATACTTTTATTATTTAAATCTTCACTTGCTCTAAACACTAATGATGCTGCACCACGACGTTCATTAAACTTAACATCTGCTTCATAAACAAAATTATCTCCATCTGTTTCACTTAACAAAAACGCATCTGTTGCACCATTAGATTTTCCTGTAATTCCAATATCACTAATTTGATAGTTATCATTTTCTTTAATACCATCTAAGTTTGTCTTTAAATTATCAGAATTACTTGTATCTGTAATTTTAATATTACTAAATATAGCACTACTATTAAATGTTAATAACCCAATATATCCCCCATTCCAATTATCAATTTTACCAGTTCTAATAACTTCATTTTTAGCATTATTTGATAACTTAAAAACATAATTACCCATTTCATCAAATTCAATATACATATGAACTGTATCACTAAAATCAATCAAACTGGCTTCATCACTAGTTATGTAAGCGTAATTTGTAACATCATTTTCTACTTTAAATAATCGAGCTCGATTTTGTGTCTCTTCAGTATTAAAATTAATTGCATACCACGAATTAGTGATATTTTCCTGATCTGCAACGCCTACCATCAATCCTGCACTAATTCCATCAATAAGTTTTACATCTCCTTCATAAATAAAGCTTCTGTATTTATCTCCTTTATTTAATAAAGCATGATGATCAGCATCAACTTTTTTACTCAACACTATACCATCTTCATTTGATGTAACTTCACCATTACTCTTAGAAACAAAATCATGTAACTCTTTTGCTTCTACTTTTCTTTCAAATGTTCCACTAGGAACACTAGTTTTTTCATCCAGCATATTAGATGCATTTACAAACGTTAGATTTGCAAAACATAATGAAAAAACTAATAAAAAACTGAATAATTTCTTTATCATATTTTCCTTCCCTTTCTTAGAAATCGCTTACACATCTATTGTATAATTATTAGTTTGATTAGTGATGTGCGATATGTAACATTGTTATATGACAAATGTCATTTAAACTGTTCTTTATTTACAATAATACTCCAGTGATTAAAATAAAAAATTGGAAGGTTACTCTTCCAATCTATCTAAACCAAATTATTTCGTGTTTTATATTTAATCTTCTTATACTTATCAGTTTTAACAAAGTTTTCGTAAATAGCTTTCTTACTTAATCCATCTCCAATAAATACCATCTTACTCATGCTCTTGGAATCAAGTCCTGTAATGCTGTATCTACATCCAAATTGAAAATACTGTTCTCCCACCATCAGCTGTCCTTTTGCTCTAATGATATTTCCAAATCTACCATGAATCATTTCTTCGCTGTTCTCATGGAAACATTTTCTAGAAAAAAAGGCTATTCACAACATTTCATATGGTTTTAAACAGAATTATATTGTACTAATACCAAGGAATGATGTGATATGGAAAACAGAAAGATTATTCTTGATGGAGTGTCTTATAATTACTTTACTGATGAAGAGTTAGAGGATTTCAAAACTACAATCGCATACGAAGAAAGAAAAAAGAATGAAGACTTCAAACTTATAGAGTTTGAGGACTTTATAAAAGAAAGAGAAGAAAAATATGGGGTCAAATTTTAATATCAAAATTGACCCCATATTTATATTGCTTATCCAAAAAACAAATTAAACCCCTTTTAAAACTCTCCTTCTTTATATGCTCTAGCAATCACATAAGAAGGTTCATAAAAAGCACCATTTGTATAACTATCAATAGTATTACAGATTTCATCGTTATAGACGCGAATAATACCTGATACATAATCTTCATTAGATACTGAAGTATCTACAATAAGACGTGAATAAACCTTTCCCATATCCATAGCTGTCGGAATAATAATACATAACTCACTATCTATATCTTCTATATTAAATTTACCTTGTTTTAATCCATAATCTTTGATCCAATCATCTGCAACTTTATCTGGATTCTCACAATGTAGTACACTTGCAACACTAATCAAATGATACAAGTTATCATAACCTATAGTATTGACCACATACTTATTTCTTTGATGTATTTTACGTGCTACAAGTTCAATCATAAAACACATAAACAATAAATCATTTCTAGTTATCTCTTCATCTTCAAAGTATTTATTAATCACAATGAATAACTCCTTTCAAAACAAAGTTGTTTCAAAGATTCTTCTGTACAAAATACAATCTGATGTGTAGGATACTTGAACTTTACTAGTTCCCAGAATGCTTCTCTAGTAATTAACCCTCGCACAAAATCATCCACACAATTCCAAATAGTATCATCTGCCATAGGACCTTCTACACAATCATAATTATGTGTCTTACCTCTTCTACAATCCACTACAAAATCTAACCATTCATCCGTCATTTTATTAAATACTAATGTATTTAATGAATCATCCTTAGTGTAGCTATATACATTCACTACATGTCCATGCTTTTTAGTCAATGCCCAACGCTTAGCTTGTTTTTCTAAATTTGTACAGTAAAAGCCATACCCAAAATCCCTATAAAAACCATCTGTAATAATTTTTGGCTGATCTACAATCACACTACTTCCACGAAATAATTCCATTAGTAACCATCCCTTCTTTAAGTCACATACTTTATATGAGACTCTTTTACATTATTCTGATTAACCATTTCATAATACATGGTTGTATCCATCTGAGAATGTCCTAATAAGTTCCGTACCTGTTCAACAGGAATTCCCTATCTATAGTTCTAGTAGCTACTGTTCTTCTAACCTTATCTTTTGATATTATACCATAGTTCACTCTATTAAAAAAAGAACAAACCCTAAGGGTTGTCCTATGACTTCTTGCTCACGGCATATTAAAAATTATAGTAAGAATACAATCCTATCAATCCTAGAACTAACATAATTAATAAAATGGAAAGAATTATTTTTTTTGTTTTTGAAGCCATGCTAATCTCTCCAATATGATACTTTCGCTGAACCACTAGGGTAACTTATTAGCTGCCCATAGATATTTCCTATCTGCACACTCAAACCTTTTAGAGGTCCTAACTTATAGTAGAAAGTACCTTTTGTATATACCTTATTATTACTTATATACGCGTATTTACCTTGTGTTGATGTTTGTACCAGTGGGTTCAAATTCTTAACAACGTATGCGTCATAATAGTTGATACTTTTTATTCTTCCTTTTGAAACTTTATATCCAGCCTCTATCTTATACTTTAGTACAGCTATCCCAAAAATAGATACGGTACTAGTTCCACATGTATTCCTGCTTACTGTCGAAGCCCTTGCAGTCGTAACTGGACTATTAAAACTAATTTGATTATTTGTTTTTTTCACTGCAGGTTCTAAAGACTTGCCACTCAAATATGATTCTGGTCTTTGCAACTTATCAACAAATTGTTGTTTCTCATTTTCTGTCAAATTTACAAATTTTTGAAAGTCCTCATATGATTCGTTTTTCAAAAATTCTTCATATTGAGCAACCGTCAATACATCATTTCCCACTTCAGCAGCAAACACACTAGTTGGGACTGCCATAGTCATTAGCATCGCTACTGCTAGTCCTACTGCGAACAATCTTTTTTTTATATTTTTCATCATTCTATTCCCTCACTTTCGAATTATTTTTAATTTCATACTAAATGATACACTACACTAATAAGTCATCATTTTTATACCTTCTAAGATTTGTTATAGTTCATAAATTCCATCACCCCCTTTACTCAATGTAATCATATAATTGTTAACAACAATTACAGCTATGGCACTTATATGTTTCTTCTCCGTCAAAATTGAAAATCTGATACATACAAACTCCTAAACTATTCGCTATATCATTTGCAGTTTTTAAGCTTGGTATAGTTTTTCCACTTTCTATTTTGTTTACTCTTATTCTTGATATTCCAATTTTTTCACCTAATCTATGTTGTGACAAACCTAATAGTTTTCTATATTCTTCAATTCTATTTCTCATCAGTATACCTTTTTTGGTTAGTTATAGTTAACCATATATTTGTGCAACAATCAAGTATATAGTTAGTTTTTTCTAACTTTTTTGCTCTCAATTCATTTGAACATTAACTATAAAGTTAAAGATTTGTTATTTTTTGTCTTTGCCTTTTTTCCCGTGTTATTTCATGATCTACAACTTCTCTATATACTCATTTATCATTAGTACTGTTAACTCTTCATTATCGGTATATTTCTCTATTATCTTTAGAAATTCTATCATTTAAAAAAGCCATTGAATGTTAGTAGCATTCAATAGCTTTGTTTTATTTCCTATTTAATTCCCATTTATAATCGGGATGTCCTTTATTTTCTGCTGATAATCTTTGCAATAATCATTTAAGCATAGCGGATTAGTACATCCAGCCCATTTATCTGGCTCTGATTCCATTAATTCATCATCTTCCCATCCGCAATAAGGGCAAATATCATAAGAATCTGTATTTTCAAATTCATATTTCCCACATACCGGACACATATGCGCAGTTACTGTATAATTATCTTCTACATAATCATATTCTTGATTTTCATCAATTTTAGATTGAAACCATTTTCTATAATCATTTAAAGACAATTCATTGGTTAGATTTGGCACATCTGGATGTTCAAATTGATATAAATCATATTTCCATCCACAATGTGAACAGTAATCATCTTCTTTTCCTTCATACTCAGGATCTTCTTTTTTTTCAAATCTGGATCATCTGAGAAATAATATTGATGACAAATTGGACACTCCATTGGCTTGAAATTTTTTATTGTCATATTACATCTCTCCTTTCATTTTTAAGCTTAATATTTTTTTACCTTTATGTGCCATCAACTCCTATAAAAAGTTTTACAATCCAAGAATTATTGATTCACTTTTAAAAAATGGATCCACCACGGATCCATTTTCTTATAGTTTCTTTAATGTTTCTTCTACATCATCTAGAATCTGACTGAACTTAGTTAAAGCTCTAGATACTGGTTCTGGTGTACTAAAATCTACACCTGCATGCTTTAATTCATCTAATGGATAATCACTACCACCCATTGATAAGAATTCTAAGTATTTCTTTACTGCACCATCTTCATTATTAAGAATTGCTTCACTTAGCGCAACGGCTGCACAATAACTTGTTGCATACTTATATACATAGAATGGTCTATAGAAATGAGGAATTCTAGCCCATTCATACTGTACTTCATCATCAATGACGAGATCTTCACCAAAATAATCTTTGATCAAGTTCTTATATAATGTATTCATGCTTGCTGCAGTGATGGCTTCTCCTCTTTCAGCCATGGCATGTGCATCTCTTTCAAATTCTGCAAACATTGTCTGACGATATACAGTGCCCTTGAAACCTTCTAGATAATGGTTTAATAAAGCCAAACGTTCTTTAGGTTCAGTTGTCTTCTGTAATAACTGTTCTACAAGTAAGTTTTCATTCACTGTAGAAGCGACTTCAGCCACAAAGAGTGTATAGTCTGCATTCTGTGGTGTCTGTGTATGGTTAGAAAGCCATGTATGCTGTGAATGACCCATTTCATGAGCAATTGTACTAACACTATCTAATGTACCTGTAAAGCTTGTAAGGATGTATGGATTAGAGTCATATGTACCACTAGAGAAAGCCCCACCACGTTTACCATTATTAGGATAAACATCAATCCATCTATCCTTATAAGCCTGTTTTACTCTATTGACATAATCTTCACCAAGTGGTGTGACGGCATCTAAGACCATCTGTTGTGCTTCTTCATAAGTATATGATTTAGATGATCCTGCAACTAGAGGTGTATAAACATCATAATAATGGAGTTCATCTAAACCAAGCATCTGTTTTCTCAAACGTACATAACGATACATTTCAGGCATGAACTTTCTTACTGTATCGACTAAACTATCATACACTACACCTGGTACATGTTCATAAGCCATGCTCATTGCGCGTGAAGACTCATAATGTCTCACCTGTGCTTCTGCCACTGCTTCTTTAATACATGCATTATATGTAGAGGCAAAGGTATTAATATGTTCCTTGAATCCTTTATAGAAAGATTTAAAGGCATTTAGTCTAAGTGTACGGTCTTCACTCATCTGTAAAAGAATATAGTTAGACTGGTTGAGTTCATGGACTTCTCCATTTGAATCAGTCACTGATTCAAATGTCATATCAGCATCCTGTAAGCTTTCAGAAATCTTACTAGGAGCCCCTAATGTTTCTGTAAAGGCGGCAAGAAGTGCTTCTTCTTTTGCACTTAATACATGAGGTTTCTGATCTAATAACTTCTGCATATTAAATGCATATGGTAATAAAACATCTGAATGTACAATTGATTCTAAAACGTCTTCATCAAGTGATAGGATTTCTGGTTCAGCAAAGCTGATTGCGGTTGCGTAAGCTGTATAGACCTGATACGCTTTTGCTTCCATTGCCTGTGCATCACTATCTCTTGTATCTTCACAATTTCTAAGTGATGCATAACAATAGAAATCAGATAACTTTCTACCTAGATGTGTATCAAAATCAAAGAATTCTCTGATTGTTTTCGCATTATTGAGTTTACCCTGGTATTCAGGTAATTTCTTAATCATTTCATCAAGTTCAGGTAATGCGTTATTCCATTCTTCATCATTTTTAAAAAGTGTTGAGAGATCCCACATATATTGTGGATCCATATCTTTACGTTCTTTCATTGTTTCCTCCATTTCCCCGCGCCTTCGTTGCGC